>Ga0115012_10000355_pt1 | contig 26364 bp, 32 predicted proteins | sample TroAtlMetagenome_FD_88706 | JGI IMG/M metagenome (GOLD analysis project Ga0115012, IMG submission 88706) | Marine eukaryotic phytoplankton communities from Atlantic Ocean - Tropical Atlantic ANT10 Metagenome | ecosystem: Environmental > Aquatic > Marine > Oceanic | place: Tropical Atlantic...
GATTAGCTCTTTTGGTACTCTTCCCTTAGTGATATTATACTGTTATTCGCCTTTGACTAGTGTCCATATTCCGTATGCTAAAGCCACCCACGCTGCTATTTTGGCAAGTCCACCAAATAATATAATAGCAAGTGATACTCCTATAATAACTGCACCATCCCAAGATGTTCTTTCTCCGATGCGATCTTTTAATATATCTAACATAAGTTGCTCCTTAGTTTTAGTTAATGATTAGTCAGTTTCTCTGGGAATTATTGACCAACGGCCAAACAATACGACTGAATAGTATGATGCATATGCTTTCCATTTAGCAATAGGTGGAGTTGATTCCAACATTGCCTCTAGGAAGATATTATCCGCTATCTCTTTGCATTGTGCTGATAGTCGTTTTGATTGAGCGGTTTCTCCTTCACCACCTGAGCCGACATGATAGCCGTTTTCCTCACGATATTCTCTAATTTTAGAGTATAACTCGTCGTGGATAACAGCTGATCTTGCTATATCAAATGGGGCAATGAATGCCCATGCCACTCTAGGTACTGAAGCCAAATCAGTTTTAAATCCTTTTTTGGCAGTAATCTTTCCTGCCTTTGTAAGATTGACACCAATTGCTTTAAGCGCTTTCCTATCTTTCTCGTCTAGTATGTCACTATCAAAAATAAGACTAGCTTGTAGCTCCCACCTTTTAGGTGGAGTAAATTTAGCGTCAAGTAATTTATTAAATTTCGATGCCATTATGTTCTCCATGTTTTCTAGCAATTACTATTTATAACACCTTAACATTGTATCGTGCTTGAAATGCCTTAGCGTCTGCTGTATTGTTTACAATAGGTTTACCTTTAATGTTTAGACTCGTATTTAATAACATAGGACAACCTGTTTGGTCTCTCCATGCTACTAGCAGTTGATATAGTCCAGGATGTTGTTTTCTTGTAACAGTTTGTACTCTACTCGTGCCATCTATATGTACAATAGCAGGAAACATACCAGGCTCTTTACATCTAGCAGTGAACTGCATGAATGGTGACTCTTTACATGGCATGTCAAAATACTTATGTGCTTCCTCTTCTATTATTACAGGGGCAAAGGGTCTAAACTTCTGTCGTCTCTTTATCTCATTCACTCTATCTTTTATATCAGGACCTCTTGGATCTGCTAGTAGTGAACGATTGCCTAATGCTCTTGGTCCAAACTCTGCTCTGCCATTTGCTACACCCACAATACCTGTATCCAATAGTTCTCTTAACAATCCTTGTGCTGGATAAGGACCTGGTATATTATGTCCTAGATAAGGACTGAACTCTACATGCTTGAATGTATAATCTAGTACTGCTCCTAGTGATGAGCCAGCGTCTCCAGGGTTAGGCATTATCCATACATTGTCATAATATTCTAGTGCAATAGTATTGGCAACACAATTTAATGCACACCCACCCATTATAACTAGATCATTACTCTTATCCCACTTCTTAGATTTAATTAATAACTTTCTAAACTCTTCCTCATATATCTTTTGTGTAGCTGCTGCCATATCATAATAGTCTTGTTCACTATCATATGCAGGCAACAATCCTCTAACACCTCTATGGACATTCTCATTTAATAGTGGTTTAATATCTTTGTAAAACCTATCAGGATCTCCATATGCTGACATTCCCATTAATATATACTCGTCCTCATTGGGCTTTAGCCCTATTCTATGGGTCATAGCACTATAAAATAATCCTAACGACTTAGGATAACTCTGAGACCACATACACCCACCACTAAGCCCTGGTGCATTCCACATACCTTTGTATATGCTTGTGGTATCAAACTCTCCTATAGCATCTATAACAAGTATCATTGCAGTCCAAGGATCAAATGGACTTGTAAATAGTCCAGCTGCTGCATGTGTATCGTGGTGCATGTGATATCTTATTCTTTTATCAATACCAAATGCTCGTAACCTATCCCTGAAGTCATTAGTCTTCCACTCCTGGCCTGCCATCCAGCGTCTTATATTCTTTCTCCAATGACTTTCGTACCAATGAACTTGGTCAGGCTCACCATACTGTAAGGCATCGCTTATTATTTCCTGATTTAGATTAGGATCGTTCTTGATACCACTATATCTCTCTGCATGTGCAGCAAATAATATCTCATTATCCTCTACCACTGCAATAGACGCATCGTGATTGTACGCAGATATGCCCCACCTAATCATATATAAATGGGTCTCTCTTTCTGATTTCTTCTAGACGTTTCCTGCGTTCCCTATCCTTTTTCCACTTCTGGTAGCGTTCTAGGACTTTGGGTGATCGTTTCTTCTTCTCTTTGTCCATTATATAACTCCTATTCTTATTTATAAATAGTATTTACACATAAGGAGAAAGTGGTATGGCGGATACAACGGCAAAAGCAGAATGCGCACAGGCACTATTTTGTGCTATGGCAGACTATATAGGTTCAACAGAAGTAGAGAAAGTATTTAAAGGACCAGAAGCATATGTAGATGCAGTTAATAAAGCTGGTAAAAAGACAGGCCGTAAACGATTAGAAACATTTCAAGAGTTTGAGAACAGAGTATTAAAACTTAGGAATGATCATATTAATACAGGCAGAGACCTAGTTAAATTAGCATGGAGTGATAGGATAATGTCTAAAACATTACCTGATGTTAATTTAAGAGTATTAAGAACGTTCTTAAAAGACGATAAGTGGCATCTATCTAGTAGAACTATTGCAATCACATTAATAAAAGATATAGCAGACAAGTTAGACGCTGACTTAAAGGCTAAGTTCGTACCAGAAGGATTTGATGAGATATTTTATTTCAGAGGTGATAAAGCTGTAATGGGTAACTTAGAAAAACTATTTAAAATAGCTAACAAGGCAGAGGACAAACCTTTTGGAGATATTAACAAGTGGAGTCCAGCAGATATATATTTTTCTACAACAGCTGGAAAACATGCAATAGTAAATGAATTAAAAGTTGCTGAAGGAAAGGAATTGTACATGTTTGATATGCACCTCAATCCTCTTATAATAAAACTAATTGACGAAGGACACTTATTACCACTATCACTTAAAAAGGCAGGTGATACAGCATCGTTATATAAAATAAACTATGTAAGGGATAAGGAAGAAAAGATACTTTCTGAAATTAAGAGAGACCCAAGTGCTTCAGGTAGGTATGCTGATACAGTAAGAAGTTGGGAACCTATAACAGATAGAAAACAAATAGGTAAACAAGGTTTTGCTAGGGACTTACAGATTGGTTGTATAGCAGAAGGTAGTGGAGGACAAATTAAACTTAGGCATGATGCTTCCGGTGCCTCATGGAAGACAGAGTTTATTGGTGGTGCATTAGCTAGAGGTGGTAGTATTGGTTCACATAATATAATGATGAAGGTATGGTCTAATGTTAATCCTGTTCGTGCAAACAAGTTCTTTAATACATTTGTTAAAGGTAATGAGAAGTTTAAACAAGCACAAAAAGATCCTAAGTATGTAGTATCAGAGTTACCACCATGGAAAAGATGGTCTGAAACACAAAACAAATGGTTACCTCAAGAAGAACTATTACCAATGGGAGAATACAACGCTCCTAATAATAAGAAACCAAATGCAGGATTAAGTCTATCAACTGTAAAGGCTAAACTAAGTGAAACCCAAAAGAAGTGGTATGATGATGAACGTGGTTTTTTAAGTGCAATACATGTAACCAACAACATACAACCTATAATCATTGATCAAGTAGAAGATGAAGCAGATGATTTTATTAAATTTACATATGAGTACATGACTTCCAGAACAAGACGTTCTGCAAGATTTATTATAGCAAAATGACAAACCTATTCTTTCTCTTTATCCATAAAAACGAATTATATATCGTCGATAGCAATCATGTTCAAGATGTTCCTAAGCCTAGAGAGCTGGTAAGAAGGTTCTCTACTATTGAACAAATAAGAGACCATGCGTTGTATTTAGGTCTCCCTATCAAAAGCGATACAGCTCGAGAGAGAACCAAACACCACACACCAGAAGGAATAGAAAGAATAAGAGAAGCAAAGTTGGGTGACAATCATCCAGCAGTACAAAATGGTAGAGGTGCAGAGTTTAGAGAGAAAGTATCTAGAACTATGACTGGTACAAGAGGTGGTGAGAACAATCCTATGTGGGGTCGTAGGCATACAAAAGAAACAAGACAAAAAATGCACCAGGCTGCTGCACTCAAAGAGCGTAGGAGATGGTGTTGTTCGCCTGATGGTGTATCAACTACAATACCTGTTAGTGAACCACTACCTGAAGGTTGGCAATGGGGTAGGTTTTATGATAAGTACAGACCAGACCCTGAGAAACTACCTGAATAATATAGGCCATAACTTTTTAGATGGCAATTTATCCTCATTAAGAGGTTCTTTTATCTTTCCTAATAATCTATCTGTCGTGGCATGGAAACTTGTAAAGTCTTCTCCAGGCTCGTGTAATCTATCTTCCAATGCCTTTTTAAATCCTAATAGACATTGTAATTGTGGCTCTTTAGGACTGCCGGTATCATTGTTACCCCAGTGGAAGTCTATGTTATTTAATACTATGTCTAGTTGTTTTAATGCTTCCTCTTTAATATGAGGTTTCTGTTCCATTATATCTAAGGCTCGTGGTGTAATAAGACCAGTCCAACCTATGTTCCTATCAAATATGTCAGAATTAAGTACATAATCGTAAAATTCTGCTAAATTTAGAGCAGAATAGACACAATATGTAGGGAAAACTCTTATCTTATCTCCTGAGCGTTCATGTATATATCTTAGGTTATGTTCAAATATATCCCATACACCATTGTGTCTTACATATTCGAATCTAGGTCCTATACATTCAAAACTAACTTGCCATTGTACATGAGGATAATCTAATAATGCCTGTGCTATATTATTTGTTTCCATAGGAGACATAAAGTTACTTAATACAAAAAACTTAAAGTCTTCTGACTCCTTAGCTCTTTCAATAAGTTTAAGATTAGGTTTTAATAGTAGTGGCTCACCACCTAATAGACTAGCACTTTTATATGTATCTCTATGTTCAGCAAACATGTAATCAATTAATGTATCAGGTGTATCAGGTAGGTTCTTCCACTTGTAATCGTTTTGAACTTTAGCCCATTGTGATGAAAAGTGTGGACCACAATATGCACATGATAGATTACAAGTATTACTCCATCGTAAGTCTGTTTCTGTTAATGCAAAGTAATCAGGTGTTATCTTATCTACTAAGTCGTCCCATCTACCTAGTGCATTCTGAGATCGTTGTGATTCCATACCTTTAGACTCGTAAGTCTTACAACCATTACAGGCAGGGTGCCACTCACCATTACAGATAGACTCTCTCATCTCTTTAATGAGAGGTCCATCTAATATTTCTTTTAAAGGGATTTCTTTTATGTTACCTAGTGAGCCTTCCATGGCGCAACAAGGTTTAACTTTACCGTCTGTTTCTAAGAATAAGTTCTCAAACGGATAAGAGCAAAATGTTTCTTTATTTGGGCTTCCCTTCGACACATCTGTATTTATGCCGTTGGTGTTTCAGTAAAGTCTACCTTTGCTTTTAGTTCTTCCATTTTCTTAGAAGTATCTTTTGCCTTATAAGCCTTTTTTGTTTTCTTAGTAACAGCGTCATACTCTGTAATACCTAAGTCTTTTAATAACGCTTCTAATTTAGGATATAATACAATTAAAGCTCTATCTTTAACATGGGTAAGCAAGTCTGCTTCCTTGTGATGAATACCTTCTAAGATTTGTAACCAGTTCATCTCTTGTTTCCATTGTGGCAAGTTTTTCATATTGCTTTGTGGATCTGTAAACTGTTTAATCCTTCTCCATTCAAGAAGAATTGTAGTTTCACCCATACCATCTGGTATATCATCTTGTATTTTATTACCATCAGGCATACCATCAGGCAATCCCCAGTCTAGCTTCTCAGCACCTACACCCCAACGAACCAATGGAACAATAGCCTGGTTACTTGCTGCTAGTTCCTTTAGTCTGTCTATTTGTTCTTTTTTGCCTTTGCCTTGGAATACCCAATCAAAGCCTTCATTAACTTGTCTAAATTTTTGTGCCATTATTTAGCCTTTTTATTCTTAGAACCCTTAGGACGGCCTTTTCTCTTTTTAGGAGTCCTGCCATCTTTATAGGCTTCATTAGTACCTGGGGTGGATTTGTCGTCAGCTTTGTAACGACCTTTTTTATCTCTAGCTCTTTCTCCTGTAGGAGGACCAACTAGAAAGTCTACAAATTTTGTCCAAAAACTCATAATTTATTCTCCATTATATACACTTACTTATTTATAAGTTTAAAGGGGAGTTGCCTCCCCTTTTGGTTTAGAAGTTATAGCTTAATCCTATAACTGATTCCTCTGAACCTAAATGAGCTAACAAGTTAACTTTACCCAAATCCTTAGATATGTTTAAAGCCTGATAGTCAGCACCATCTATAGTTTCACCATGTTCTAGAGCTAGGTTCCAACCTTCTTTGTTCATAACATCTACTGTTACATTAACAAATTCGTTGTCTCCATTATCTAAATCACGGTAGTAAGTTACACCAAGAATTCCAACTGAACCGCCAATATATACTTCTTCAACAGAAGAATTGTCGTCGCCATCGAAATTGTATTGGATTAACCCTACATCAATAGACACCAAGTCATTTAAACTTGTGCTATAACCTCCGTAGAAATCATATTCTACACTAGCGTCATCGCCATAATCTACTTGTGATGTCCACGCACCAACATAAAAGCCGTTTGTACTTAGTTCCAAACCTGCTGATAATGCTGGGTCGTTATTATTCTGAGATACGCCTCTCCACACATAATCAGAACCTAGGCCAATTGTGCCTGATAATTCTGGAGATGAGTATGCACTTAATGGTGCGAGACATAACATCATTACAAAAAGTGATTTTTTTAACATATATACTTCCTTATTTAAAAATCATCAATAATATCAATCAATCTATCCATTTTATTAGCAATAAAATAATTCAATAGTTGATTACGAGTTCCCCCTAATTGGGAGACGTAACTATTTATAATAGCTTCTTTTATATCTTCTGGTGTTTTGGTTAAATCTATAAGCATACTGTTTCTGTTGTATCCATGTGCCGTTTGACTTGTTACGAACTCTTCTGGAGGTAATGCTTTCCATTTGTTTAACAATACCTTACGAACAGGACGCTGTCGTTTACCTACCACGAACACATCATCATCTGATAACATGTTAGGTATGCCATCACCTTTATCACCTATAATTATATGTTCCATTAGAACTTGGTCTGCTGGTCCTTTTATCTTTACCCATCGCTTTTGTGCTGGTGCCCACTGACTTACATTAGGAAACTTCTGTAACTGTTTAAAGTCATGGTCTCCTGATACAATTAGAAAAGGATCAGGTACAATCTCGTCTGCAAACAATGGTCCTGCTTCACCTATTGTTTGACTATACTCTGCTAATGTACCTATAACATCATCTGCCTCAGCACCATCTACATCTATAACAGGGTAAGGTAAAAACTCTGATATCTCATCTCGTATAAGATTTAATGCAGTAAATATTTCACCCCAATCCATACCACTAGATTCTCTAGTAGCCTTCCTACCTGCTTTATAATGAGGATAGTATTTACGTCTCCAATAGTGCCTGTTATCACATGCAATAACTATATCACCATACTCGTTACCCCACTTCTTTTTATATGATCTAATAGTATTTAAAACCATATGTCTAAGTAAAGGTAAGTTAACCTCTGGATTTTGTTTGCCTTTTATCTCTGCCATAAAAGAACCTATAGCAGTTTGATTATAATCTACTACTATCATACCGGAATCTCCCCTGTGTCAATACACAATCTATCCCAGGTATCTTTCCAATCTGTAACATGATTAACCTGTTCTGGTTTTAATAATATAGCAAGTGGGTAATCATTGCCTAAAGGATCACATCTATCACCGAAGAATCTTATTTCATCTATTTCATATTGATAGTCCGCTAATATTTGTGATTTGTCTCCACCTCTTGCAAATATATCTATTCCTGTTTCACCACCAACAAATGCACAAGTTGTATTGTTAAATATTTGGTTAAACTTACCAGCAATTCGTTCTCGTTCTTTATGCTTTTTATCAAACTTAACATAAAGTTGTCGTTCTGCTAGTGTAGCATTCCTGCCTACAATACTAAAATTAACCAGGCCATTTCTGTGTTCAAAGTGTAGTCCTGTTCGTAATGGAAATTTACTATCCATTAGTTCAATACTCAACCAATTATGTTCTGCCTCAGGTATTGTAAACTCCTTAGATTTTAATTGTACATTACCTGTATAAACATCATTGCCGCTACAATTATATACTCGTGAACAAGTATTATATAAATCCTCACCTAATTGTTCTACTGTCTTTGCCTTATCACTACCTGTGATTAGAACAACATTGTTATTCTTAGCAAAGTCCATAAAGAAGTCTTTAAATGTAGGATCTATTGTTCCTCTGGATGGAGTCAATGTGCCATCTACATCAAATATATAAATCATTACTGTACCTTTAACAATAGCATATTAGGATTAATACGAGTCTTAACTTTCATTTGTTTGCCTCGTATCTTACCTACAACATCGTGTAAAGCATTCTTAGACTTTTTCATAATAAGTTTAAGTTGCTCATCTGGTTTACGCAAAGTCTTTTCATATGATACACTATCATCATAACCTGTAATAGAAGTACCATGAACACCTAGTCCACCATCACCCTTAGACTTATATAGCCCTAGTCTACGGCGCTTAACGTCATACACCCATACCTCTGAACTACCTAATATATCTACAGCGTTTATAGACGCTATGCCTAAGTCCTTATCAGACTGCATATGCCTTAGACGTGCTACTATCTTTCTAGGATCTTGTGTTTTCTTACGTCTAACAGGTGTTTTCCTCTGACTCTTTTCCATCAGTTGAAGTAACATTGCTTCTAACCAATCAACAAGTTTCCTTGTGTTAGGTGTATTAATATGTGAATAGCCTTCAACAAGTTGGTCGTCCCAATCGTTTCTATCCTTAATTTTACGAACTCTTACAAGTTCTTTAAATTCATCTAATACAGTATTAATCTCTTTATGTGCTTGTGCAGCTTCTTCCTTGTTTAGTTTAACACTAGAAAGCAGATTGTCAGTTACTTTTTTACCTGTAAATAGTTTATCAATTGCTTCATCAACAGCACCCATAAAAAGACCTAGTTCTTGTCTAATTGGTACAACCTTTCGTTCTACCGACTTAGCCTTCTCTGCCTTTTTCTTTTCTGCACATTGTAAGAAGTAATCGTATTTCCTGTATATAAAGTTTTCCTGCTGTGGTAGCATAAAACCAGTTTTACTGTGGAAATATGTGTATTCAGATATTGATAAGTAAGCATAGTCTGGTGCTTCCAGAACTTTCTTCCTTTCTTCTTTAGTCCAAGTAGAATGTGTCTTCACCCAATGACGGAATGAGTTATAACATTCTTTAGAACTTATTTCATAATGGATAAAGTACCAGCATCCATCCCATGCTTTTTCTTTATCTTCATCGGTCTCGGCAAGTGTATGCTGAGCCCAGTTAGGTTCCTTAATAAGATAAGGACTTCGTTGTTTCTTTTTAGCCATGATAGGTCTTCCTTAAGTTTCATATTAGTTAATTATAAGACCAAGTGAACTTAAGGTCAAGAAGTTAGAGGACCATTTCTTTTAATCTCTGGTCCAAGTTGAGTTGTTTTCGGGTTTATCTTTGTTTGGTCCTAAGGATAGCCATGATAAAACTTTATCAAATGTAACAATTCTCCAACCCTCTACTTCATAATCCCAGACCACAAGTTGTCCAGGTTTAGAGTTACTTTTTAAATTGCTTGTATCAGGTATGTCTTCATTTTTCAATGTACATTTCATTTCTCTAATTTCTCCATTAGCTTTCTGAAATGTAAACAAACCATAACCTGATTGTAAATGTGATACTACTCTGTTTCTCCAGTCATCACTATTTCTGTTAGGCTCAAAATCTTTCTCTTCTAAATTAGGCATCTTTTTTATCCTTTAATTTTTTATCTATTAACCACTGTAAGTCTTTTTCCTTTTTAGGGTCCATACCAGACTCACTCCCATACTTATCGCTAACCCAATTATTTTCAGGTTCAACGTCATGTAATTCATTTAATTCTTTTTGTACTTGTGCATTTTTAGTTAGATCAGGTTGTTCAACAACAGGAGGACTCGTGTGTTGTACAATAGGCTCTTGTTTATATTCAACAACATCATCTTCTAAATGTACAGGTGTTATTATTTCTCCATTACGCTCTTTTAAACTTAGATTAGCAGCAATAACTAATACAATAGCAAGTGGGTCAAATACAAATATAAGCAATAATATTAATATAAGAACTGCTGAGTCTATACTACTAGCAGAATCATCTCCATATATTAATTGTGCTACATATTTAATAGGTCCTACTTCCTTTTCTAAGTCTCTAACAATAGCTCTCTTATCAAACAATGAAGTATTATAATCTTCTATTTGTGTATAAGCATCATCTATTGTTGCCTGAATAGTATCTATTTGTGCGTCTTTTGTATCCTGTGAATTAGTTTCCTGATCTCGTAATCTGTTTATTTCCTCGTTGGCATTATCTATTGTTGCCTGTGTATCTGATCTATATTGTGTTATTTGGTTACGATATCCTGCTATTTGTTGTTCAGCATATGATCTTAACTCTTGTATCTGTTCGTTTATTAAAGCTCTCTGTGGTTCTTGTTGTTCCCTTACTTCAATACCCTTTGCTACATTATCTGTACGACTAAAGGCATTTCCAGTAGTACCTTGGCTTGTATAAGATGCTACTATTGCGTCTAATTCCGTAAGTTCTTGCTGTTTTTGTGCTATATCTGTGTCTAAACTAGACCTAATAGACTCTATTTGTGTCTCGGCGTATGTTATATCGCCTTGAACTCTTTCCCATGCCGTATCTCGTATTTCTTCTTGTTGTCTTATAGATTCAGTTACATCTAAATTACCACCTGCATCTATTCTCTCTATTCTTTCCTCGGCAACCTCTATTTTATTTCGTTGCCTGTCTATTAACTGTTCAACCCTTTGAACCTCAGCAAAAGCATCTCCTGTATTAGCAGACTGTTCTATATGTGCTTTAGATAAGAACCCAAAGATCCCTATAGACGTGATTACTGATAGGATTATTACTGCTACTACCATGTAAGTTTTCATTAGAAACTTTACTCTGGACCAATACTGATAAATCCAAGAGGCAGTGATAAGTTTTGCTATTTCTAAAACTACACCCATAGCAAGTATAGAGTATGGCAAACCATTAAATATTGCCATTAACCCTACAATAGAAAAGTATGCAGCTACTGCTGAAACAGCAAGTGCTGAAAACAATAAACCTATTATAAAGGTTAAACTTCTAGTTTCTAACATTTAGGACTCCATTCAATCTCTTTAAACTCTTTTAAATGGCTAGCTCTCAATCTTACATGTAACATATCATTTACACAGGCATCATCATGTCGTTGTTGCCATTGTAATAAAAATTCTTGTATCTTAGCAGGTGCTCTAGTTTCATACTCTGCTATAACCTCTTTTCTTAATTCGTCTATTGACTCTTTAACAATAGTAGAACTTCCAAAATACTTTTCAAACTGCTTATCAGTTTTACAAGAGTACCCTATATAATATCTTCCATCTGGGAAATAGGTACAATATACTCTATGCTTCTTAGGTTCTTTCTTTTTCCTAGCCATAGTAGTATTTATATGTCTCTAAAGGCTTTTAAAAATAATGGTGTTATGAACTTTCTGTGTACTTTAGGTCCAGGGTGCATGTTATCCCTTGCCAATAGTGAACCTTCAGTAGTACCATCACCCTCTGTAAGTTTAAGTTCAGGCCAGTTGGGTAACCCATCACCAACCTCTACCAATATAAGTTTTGTTTCTCTACAAACATGGAACATAGCAGCAAGATGTGCCTGTTTAAATAGTCTAACATTATCCTCTGATTCATTAGACACTTCAAAATAGTTTTTTATTTTAGGGTTTGTCTGCCAACTTCCTGCGGTATCAGGACCATAACCATTGTAGGCAGCATCTTCGCCTCCTTGGTGGTGCCACAATTCTCTCCTACTAGGATCTGGTATAAACCACATTACAACATTAGGTTTTATAATAGGTACCCATTCGGCAGCTACTCTATAACATGCCTGAATACTACCTCCAGGTTGTCCTAAGTTTATAGGGTTCATACCTAATTCTTTTGCAACATAATAAGGCCATGTCTGTTCGTAATTTACACCTATGCCAAATGTATTACTACAACCTAAAGCAATCAAAGCATTTCTATCTTCACAAAAATCCTCATGATGTCTAAAACCATAGCTGTTAAGTTTATATGATACATTATTTTCAGTCCAACCGTTTTTTTCAGATAAATGTTTTATATTATCCCAATTTTCTTTTGTATCAGTAGGGCACCATAGATTTTCCCTAGTCTTCCATTTTGATGTAACTCGCCAATGTGTATAACTATATTTAAACCTCTCCATTTAAAAGCTCCCACATTTCTGGATTATAGTCTTTAAAATGTTTCTTATGATACTTGTCTACTGATTTTACTTCACTAAAAAAGTAAGGCAAAATATCTTGTGGTTCAGATGAAAATAAATGTTCTTCTATTTTTTTAGTAACACCTATATCTATTAACTTCTCTTTTATATTGTTAGGAAGATGTCTTATATCTTGATGTGGAGGATACTTAAGGATATCTTCAAAATGATAATGAACTAAAGTTTGAATATATTTTTGTAATTCAATTGTTTTATTTACATTAAAAATACTAATAACACTATTCACTTGAACATGAAAACGATCGTGTGTATAAGAAAATTTTAACATTGACACTAGATTATTCTTTACAGTTTCCCATTTAGAATGAGAACGGATATATTCTCCTAACTCACCTAAAGCATCAATACTAACATACATCATTACCTCTTTACATTTGCCTAACAAATCCTTCCACTGATCTGTAAGTGGATTCATTAAATTTGTTATAACTATTAAATTCATATGTTCTAATTGTCCTATAGAATCTAAGTGTTTTAATAATGCAACATTATCTTTAAGATACATGGGTTCACCTCCCATAAGTTTTAAAGATGTTAAATGGGTTAAATCTATCTTTCTCCAATCAGGATACTGCCATGAGTATTTTTTATCTTTTTCTAAAAATTTATCAATTGGCAACCATCTACTAGAGAATTGTGAGTTGCATGTTCTACAAGCTAGGTTACATACATTGCTAGGTGTTATTTCTAAAAATCTTAATTTCTTTTCTTTGTAGGAACCGTCCTCAATTAAATGTTTGAACTCTTCATTCTTTCCTTGTCTATAACTTTGTTCTCCTAGACTTTCATCTTTCCAACATCTTGAACAACCTTTGCTCCTTATGCCTGATGATAATTCCTCTTGTACTTTTTTAAAGATTTCAGAATCTTCTATGGGTTTATAGGTACCAAATATATCATGGCCATCATTACCATCATATCTACAACATGGTTTAATATTACTTAATGCTGTACCGCCGGGATAATCTTCATTAACATCATACGGATTAAAAACTGCATGTATATATGGTAGAATGCAGAAAGTATCTGACATACTTAATGACTCCTGCCTCCATCAAAAACACATACAAAAGATAACATTCCTTCCGAATCGTTTATAACTTGATGATACTTACCGTCTTCTATTAAAACTATATCACCTTCATCGACTCTAAAATTTTTGTTTATTGTAAGTACCTTTGGGTCGTCAGGTACTAAACCATAATCACCTAATAACATTCTACCATTACCTTTGGTAAATATATAAACTTCTTCTTGTCCTTTGTGATTGTGTCCTGATGTTTGTCTACCAGGGTTTAAGTCTGTGCTACTTAAAACTAGATTATCTAAATGTGTATTGTCCTTAACAACATATCGTTCATCATTCTTAACAATGAACCCTCCTATGTCTTTAACATTAACCTTAACCATTACTATTGTACTCCTCTTCAAACGGGTCAACATATTCAAATGTTTCTTCATCTTCTAGTTCATGACCACAGAAAGGGCAGTACTCAATATTATAGTATTGAGGGTCTAACTCGTGCGAGACATTAAATACTGCCTCGCAATTTGTGCATTCTTTTCTCTTCTTTATTCTATCAGCCACTTTTCTCTTATCTCATTTGCTAATTCTAAATGCCAATCTGCCCCAGGGTGCATGCCATCTCGTGCATGTGGTTTTTTAAATTCCTTCCATGGTTCACCCTGTGTTAATCTTTTATATACCTGTTCCATATTATTATCTGCGTCCCAATGATATGGATTTGGTTTACATATAACTTTATCTGTATATGATATAGCACCGTACAATGGAGAATCTGGATGGATATTCTCATTTACTGTACTATTGTGATCTACCCAATATAAACTAATTCCGTATGATCTACAAATATTTTTTATATTTTCAATGGCAATAGCATTTGACCATTTGTCTGCCTCTATATCTCTTCGACCATCTAGGAAGTGTCCATATGCTGGATTAGTGTCTAATGCTTTTACCCATGGTCCTAAGTTCCTAACAAGCCCACCCGTCCCGTTTGCAGGACTTCTTAAAGAGTAATTGTATGTGGTTATTGGTAATGATACTATAACAAATTCTGGTTTAGGAAACATTCTTAAAAATGCACCCAAGTTATATGCTATAATAGTTGTATCAATACCTGCTAATGCTGTGTTGTAGATTTTTGTATGTCTAAACTTTCTCCACCAAAGGTCATTTAAAAACATACCTGACCCTTCTGTAATAGAACTTCCTGTAACTAATCCATAAGGTCTATGTGTAGTGTTACGATAATCATCTTGATTCTTCCACACTAACTCGTGATTTCTGAAACCTAGATCATCATATTGATATGATAGTGTAATGTCTGAATTATAATAGTACCAATCTTCTCCAATTAGTTCTTTTATTTTTTTGAACCAATCTTCACTTTCAATATTCTGCCATTGAAATTGTTTATGTGGTTCTACATCTCTACTTATCAGACCGTTATCATGTAACTGTAATAAATCGTTTGGGTGGCGTCTCCACGCTACCTTCGATTGTTCATTCATGCCCATACCTCTTGCCATTCACCTTGTAGAGCACCCCTGGCATAGTCAGTAGCTCTATTCTCAAAAAAGTTTGTATGAGTAGGAGCATTAATCATCTCTTCTACCCACAGTAATGGATTTCTTTTTACTTTAAAGATACCCTTCATTCCCATACTTATAAGCCTTCTATCAGCAATATATCGAATGTATTTTTTAACATCATCTGGCTCTAAACCTTCCATAGGTCCCATAGCAAAACAAGTGTCAATAAATTTTTCCTCTAGATAAACCATCTTCTCTGCGATGTCGTATATATCTTTCTTTAACTTGTCTTTCCACAAGTGTCTGTTCTCTCTAATGTATTGTTTAAATAATTGTATCATAGACTCTGCGTGCATTGTTTCATCTACAATAGACCAAGTAATAATCTGTCCCATGCCTTTCATCTTGCCATGACGAGGAAAGTTTAATAGCATAATAAAAGAACTGAATAACTGCATGCCTTCTGTAAATGCTGAGAACGCTGCAATATTAGCTGCTACTGATTCCTCTGTGCCATTTGCACCTGCAAGTTTCATAAAGTATTCATGCTTTTCTACCATTGTTTGATACTCTAAGAACTCACTATAAGTAGACTCAGGCATGCCTAATGTCTCGATTAAATGTGCATAGGCAGCAACATGAAGTGCCTCTCTAGCAGCAAATCCTGATAACATCATACGAACTTCTGGTTGTGGGAAATAAGGTAGATAGTTATTTACATAACCACCTGCTACATCAATATCACCCTGCACAAAAAATCTAAATATATTAGTTAAAAATGCTTTCTCTGGATCATTTAATTTCTCTTTCCAATCCTTTACGTCTTCTGCCATTGGTACTTCTGTATGTAGCCAATGTGATTGCTCATGTTTTAACCACGCATCATATGCCCATGGGTAACTGAACGGTTTAAAATAATCCCTCTCTTCTGTTAATTTTGGTTTCTTTGGTCTTGCCATTATTCCTTTCCTATATCTTTATATCCTGCTTTACTAAACGCCCAATCTCTTTCTTTACACCAAAAACAATCTTCACATCTTCCTCTAGGTTGCATAGTACATGTATGCGTTATTTTTGAAAGTGCGTCAAGTCTCCCCTCTTCCCAAGCAATTCTAACTAACCAATCCTTAGTTAACTTTTCAAAAGGCATTTTTATTATTTCTTCGTAAATTGTTCCTGTGCTAAATACTCTACCTTTAGGTAATTCATCTGACCACTCTAACATGTCATCTGCAAATGGGTTTGTACCTAAAAACATAACATCAGCACCTTGTTCCATATAAGCTTCTCTAATTCCTTTATTCAACCAGTGTACTAACGTCTCGCTATCTGGTTCCCTGTTATTTAAATCTACTGGACCTACGGGTATAGTATGTATCCTTTTAGTTCCAAAATACTTACAAGACTCTTCTAATACTTTATTTGCATAACGAATAGAACCGTCTGGTTTAGGTACAGTAAATGCTTTAATTTTAACTTTGTGTTTTAGGCATTGGCTATATACCATATGCCATAATACAGCGCTGTCAAAACCACCTGACATAATGACTCCAATAGTTTTATCGGATTCGTGCCAGGGTTTTATATAATCAAGATAAAACTTCGCGAGAGGTGTTAAGTCTTGTTCCATTAGCCTTCACAAGCTACACATTCGCCGTCTGCCAAATCAGCCATATCTAATTCTTGTATAATCTCTCTTTCAATTCGTCTAGATACTTTATCTGCTTTGCCAAGTTTTTCTGAACGACAATAATATAGCGTTTTCACTCCTGTTTTCCATGCCAAAAAATGTACAGCATGTAGATAGGAAATATTTGTATTAGGTCTAAAGAATACATTTAAACTCTGTGCCTGATCTATAAATTCCTGCCTGTCTGCTGCGTGTTCAATAATCCATCTCTGGTCTATTTCCATAGATGTTTTAAATACTAATCTCTGTTGGTCACTCAACTGTTTTATATGTTGTACTGACCCATCATTACTTATTATTGACGACCAAACCTCGTCATAATTTGTTCTTGGATGTTCTTCACAGTAATCTTTAATGAGCTTGTCCAAGTATTTGTTCTTGTTAAGATAGGCTCCAGATAATGTGTCTTGTCTGTAAGCATTAGCTCTAAACGGCTCAATAGATGGTGAAGTGTTGCCCATAATAATACTACTGGAAGCGTTGGGAGCAATAGCCATGACATGACTAAAACGGAGCCCTCTGCCTTTAGCATCTGGTGCCTCTCCTCTTTCTTTTCCAAGTTGTTTATTTGCTTCATCTAATTTGGTCCTAATATGTCTAAATAATCTTAAGTTGGCACCTTTTGCTTCACTTGTTTCCCATGCAATATTATTCTTTTGCAGATAGGCATGAAAACCTAAAGCCCCAACCCCTATACTCCTTTCTTGCCTAGCAGAGAATTTAGCTCTTGCCACTTCATCTGGAGCGTTTTCTATAAAAAACTGCAGGACATTATCTAACATCTCAGCAACATCTCTTAAAAATTGTGGATTCTTACTCCATGAATCATAATGTTCTAAGTTAACTGATGATAAGCAACATACTGCTGTTCTATCTTCATTAGTAGGTAAAATAATCTCAGAACACAAATTACTTTGATGTATTTTTAAACCTAATTCCTTTTGGAATTCAGGCAGCTGTCTATTACTTGTATCAATATAATGTAAGTAAGGTTCACCTGTTTCCATTCTCATTTCTAATATTCGTTGCCATAGTTCTTTGGCAGATACAGTTTCTTTAATTAAACCGCTATGAGGATCTGTTAAGTTCCAACCATCATCACAATCAGGATCTGTCATACAGGTTTCAATAATTCGCATGAAATTGTCTGTAATATTAATTCCGTGATGTAAGTTAAGGCATCTCATATTTGGATCGCCTGTTGGTTTCCTCATTTCAAGGAACATTAGAATATCTGGATGACTAATATCAAGGTAAGTAGCATAGCTACCCCGTCTAGTACGCCCTTGACGGTATGCCAAGCACGAGGCGTCGTAAGTCTTAAGATGAGGCATGACGCCAGTAGACTTATCGTCAGATGATCTAATACCAAAGCCAATACCAACACCGCCACCAAGCATAGAAAGCCAATTTGTTTCTGATAAGTTTTCAACTAATCCCTCCGCTGTGTCGTTAATATAATTCAAAAAACATGATATAGGCATACCACGTCTACTTCTACCATAGGACAGAATAGGAGTACTGTAGGATAGCCAATGCTTACTACTATACTCATATAATCTCTGTGCATGTTCTGGATTGCTTGCAAAGCTAGTACTAACGAATGCAAATCTTTCTTGTGGAGACTTTTCTTCCTCCATCATGTAACTTTCTCGTAATCTTTGTAAACCTAATTGATCAAATAATTCATCACGATCATAATCAATTTGTATTCCTAAATATTCTGCTTTTGCCATTTTTTCCTACTCTTCAAATGCTTTAATAACATCTGGAAAATGTGTTCCAATTATGTCCCAACAGGTACTGGCAATCTCAGCGTGTTCCTTCTGTGTGCCATTACCCATCCTTAGTTGACAATAATGTATCCATGATCTTAATGTGCCTGCCATATAAAGAGTAGTCTTGGTAAGTCCCTCAGGCAATAAAGCCCTTGCTTGTTCTTTTGCTATACCTAACTTTAATGCTTTATTATATTTTTCTAAAGCACTGTGGCCTACAACATCCTGTAATGTTTTCCACTCTCTGTCCAGTGGAATATCATCAGTTTCAATAGAGTTTTGTCTATTTTTCTCATCTTGTAGACGTGTCTCCCTATCGTAAATAAGCTCTTCAGCCTCAGCATATCGTTGACTAAACTCTTGGAAACTAAAACTACGATGTCTGATAATCTGTCTAGATATATCTCTAGTAGTTGTAATCTCCATTGTAATAGAAACCATCTCGAATGGACTCCAATGTTGGTTCTTTATCAAATACTTTAACAGTTTAGGAGCAGTTTCTTTATTGTTTTGATTATTAGGGTTACTAACTCTAGCACAATAAGCTACTAAATCTCCTGCCGTGTGGCAATCTTCTATTACACTTGGTTTCGTGACTCCGATTAAATTCACGTTCATATTTTATTGTCTCCAGTTGGTGAATCTTAATTCAGCTTCCAAATCTTTGAAGACATTATTACTTATAATTTCTTCAATGTTGACCCCTGCCAAAACCATATCATTTATGTCTTTTTGTACAATATCTTGTGGCCATATTACAACACTATTTCCGTCTCGTATAAGTTCTTCTAAAACTCTACAGACTTCTCTATTTTTAGGTTGGTTATCCACAATAATGATCTTGTCCTCGGGTAATTGTAAGCTATCTAATTTGTTAAATGATGTACCAGCAACTGCTATAGAATTATCTAGAAAAAGACTATCGAGAGGTCCTTCTACAACCTTCACTGGCTCATTATAATTTATAACATCTAGGCCGAAAATAGAAGGAAAATCTTCAACTATTTTTACCATAATGTATTTTAATGGTGAGTTACCATAATCCCTCAGGTTAATTGAAGTTAACCTCCCATCCTTATCGAAGAATGGGATGGCTAACCTCGGCTCTTGAGTCTTGATTCTATCTTTATACTTAGGAGCTAACTGACGTATTTTGGAAATGTCGTCTATATGATATAGTCTATGCCATTCCTTCCTAGGTATCTTCCTTTTTTTAAGGAAGTCGACTGCTATATGATTAGAATCACTCAACTCAGCCTGTTCATAAATTTTGTCCACTCTATCCATAACGCTATCAAGTAGTCTATCTGGATTATTAAATTTAGGTGGTTCAAAATTAAATTCTGGGGTTTTGTTGGCACGGGGTCCTGCTACACCTTCTGAGTATCGTTCTAAAACATATTCTTTATATAGAAGAGGATCGGTATCTTTTAATAATCCACCAAAAGTCTTACCGGCTCCACAGTTGTGGCACTTATAGAATAAATCATTCTTTTTTCGGTAAACATAACCCCGTGCCTTATTCTTTTTGGTACTACTGTCGCCACAGATAGGGCAACGGAAATTAAACAGATAATCGTCCTTACGCTTGAAACGGTCAAACCTATGTGAGATCATCATAATATATTTCAAGTCTACATGTAACATAGTCACTATTATACGAAATTCCTAAGTAGGAATCAACTGTTCATTGTACCGTTTGGTGAATTAACCTGTGCCCAACATGGACACAATTCTGCCTATATTTGGGAATAAAGCAGTTCCAGCTATCAGAATACCCATAAGAATCCATCGCCATTGTTCTAGCTTACGGATTCTATCTTCCATGTGTTCCTGCTCTTTATTTATTTCAGTTCGTAATAATTTGATTTCATCGAGGACTTTTGCTTCTGATGATGATATAGCTGCTTGTTGTTCTCTTGAGGCAGTGGAAATTCTAGAATGCACTTCTTTAACAGCGGCATCTGATTCTTTTCTCCTTTCCATTCTCTCCCTTTCTTGTGTATCGAGACGCTCTTCATGGACAGCCAAAATTTGGCTTATATTATTACTTGCTTCTCCTATTTTTTCTATTGCATCATCTAACTTTCCAAACAAATGACCCATAGCAGCTACATCAGCTTTGATGGTAGCTATTTCTCTATCGATCTTTTGGTTAGCGTTTGTTGGCATCTTTCTTTTTCTTTATTACTGGTTTACGTCTAAACATACTTTGCATTCCAATACCAGGAAAAGGCCATCTCCTAAGTGAATCAACACCAGGTTCTCCTTTAGTTCCTATTCCTATTCCATCAATACCACCGCCACCTACTGCATTAGCTGCAACTTCTTCTTCCATTGTTATAAAGTTTTTAAATGAAACAACATTATATTTTTCTAATAATGCTGCTTGCATCTGTACATCTTCGTCTTCCATGTACATCTCTAACAAAGTGTGGACAGCAGAGGTATCATCGGTATCTTTATATTCTCTTAACATTGACATTGCTGCTGCAAATGTTAATAGTCTTTTTGATTGCATATTTGGAGATTTACTTAAAGCATATTGAACTTTAAATACAAATCTCTGTAATAAAGAATAAGCATTCTTTTCTGCTGAATTTGACGGGTTTTTAACTTTTTTGGCATTGGCATCTACGATACCTAATTTATAAGCATCTGTATCCGTAATTTTAGTGGCTAGCATTTTTAAAATTCTAACTACTACTACTCCGTCTAATAATCTCGATGCCATTTAAATTTTCCTTAAGTATTTTATTAGTTCATCATTTAATGGTATTTCGTCTTGTTTCATTCCTTTTGAAACTATCGTCTCTAAAGGTAATCTATTTAGAAACACCAAATAAGTTTTAAGATTTATCCAATAATTCTCTTCTAACTTATAAAACAGCATCTTAGTTGCTGCTGGTCCAAATACATTATATAATACAATTAGATGGTTTATCACAAGACGCTCATTAGGTAACCCCGTCTTTTCGTAACGATTTAAAAGTCGTTTAACATACTTAAACCGTTTTAAGTCATCTTCTAAGTCTGACATGCCTTCACAACCTGGGTTGTTATAATTCTTTATGGCATAAATCAGAAAATTATCATCATTTAAATTTTCAAACATCTAATTTATTAACTTGCTGAGGCACTTCCTCCTATGAAATACCATTTGCTAGTTCCTGTATCATATAGTAAAGTTGCACTCTCACCAGTTGCATCCCATGAAATATCTTGGGCTATGTTTGCTGCGTTAAGTGTAACTGTGTGTCCTCCATTATTGGAAGACATAATTATAATCTTTATTTGACCGTCAACACCTGCTGCTAATGTTAAATTACCTGCTCCAGTTACATTATTAATAAATGTAACATTCGTGTCCAATGATATAGCGCCAATAGCTGTAATTATATCATGGTCACCTATTGATAATTTGTCATTAAAAGCAGCTGGTGTTGCTACATTTCCGAATAGAGTGGCATTAGTTACTTTTTTAGAGGCTGAGCTCTGAACTAAGTACATTTCGTCTGCCGCTGCTACTGCTGTAGCTGCTGTCATATCTGAAACTTTACTATCTGCCATTATCTACTCCTTAACTGTCTGGGAATTCTGTATCTTCAGCATCGCCCATTGTAGCTGCAGTAGTACCGCTCATTGCTACCAATGTTTCATATACTTTTCTAGATTCAATTCCGTTAACTTTAAAAGTTAAAGCGGCAGCGCCACCGCCACCTAATTGTGCATCTGCTACTGTGACATCTTCGTTATCAGCAAAACCTGAACCTGGGTTCAATATTGTTACTGTTGCTCCGCCACCTGATGCTACTGCAATTGAAAATCTTGCACCATCTCCAGAAGCTGATGTAGTGTACATGCTAGGATCTAGAATGTATGTTCCTACTGTTCTGTCTGTGTCCGCTGCTCCAACATTATCGACAGCCGCTATACGACCTGATGATTTTGTTTTAGCATGAACCCAACCAGCGTGTGCGATACCTTTTTTATCGCCTTTAGCTGCTGATGCTTCGTCTTCGTCTACACCGTAAACGTCTCCGACTGCAATTGTTCCACCATCAGCATATACACCTACAAATTTAGGCTTCTCGCTAATAGTAAAGTTTGTACCACCACTTACTGCAGTGATTGATCCGCCATCTGCTTTAACTACTGTAGCTGCTGTGTCGCTAGCTACTGCTGTACAAATAAATTCTTGACCACCAGCTTCTTTAAGGAAATCTCCTACTTGAAGTTCTGGGTCAAAGTTTGTCGATGTACCAGTAACCGCGCCAGCAGTAGTAATAGCTACCGTACCTGCTGATGTCTTATCGTCTTTATTACCCCAACCTGACATATTTTTCTCCTTTTAGTCTATGTGTGTTTTAAAATTATCATGAGACGCATGTCCATGAGACTGCATTTTCTCTTTATCTGCTGGTTTACCTGCCATGTATTTATTTAAAAATTTAACAGCATGTGTCCTGCTTACCTTGTGAGTATTACCGTCTTGGAATTTAACTCCATCATGTTTATCGCCTAAACTTACAGCTTTTCTTAATTGAGCTACTATATGATCAGGACCTTTGTTCTCTGAACCATCATGTTTTGATTTACCTGGCTTAGGCGCCTTCTTAACAGGTGCCATACCTTTTGTAGCACCATGAGATTTCATATCCCTCATAGCGTCTTCTTTAGCACCTTCCTTCATTGCCCTTCTTGTATCAAATATGTTAAGGTTTTCTTTTACTTTCCTATCGGAAACAAGTTTTTTCTTAGGTTTTAAACCTGATTTCTTAACTTTATCTGATAACCATTTGTTAGGATCTTTTGGAGGACTTTCAAAGTTGTATCCATGGTCCATTGCAAAAGATTTAAGTGAACCTTCCTCTAGAGGGTATTCTAATTCTTCATTAGCCCTTCTAAGTGCATCTGAAACATCTGGATGATCAGAAAGTCCTTTCTTAATCTTCTCAGCTTGTTTAGCAGCACCCGTCATGTTACCACCTTTATATCTTTTATCAAAAGCAATACCTTTAGCCATCTTAATTTGTTTTTTACTGTAAGATGCTTCATCAACTTGTTTAAAGATGTCTTCTTTATCATCTTTATTAATGTCTCTGATGTTTTCAACACCTACATTAGCTAATGCGCTTTCTAAATTTTGTTTGTAAAGATCATTGAAATTCTTAAGTTCATCTGGAAGTAAAGATTCAGTTTTTAACTTCTCTTTTCTAAGTTCTTTAGGCATAGATTTTAAAACGTCTTCTTTTGAACGTCTGCCTAATTTTTTAAATCGTCTTGAATCTCTTGATCTTTTACCTTCTGCATCTAAATCAGCAAGTAATCCTTCTCTAATGTCTGGTTTACTCATTTGTTTAGGTCCATCAGTAATTTCAGGATTAACTTCACTTCCACCTTGTGCAGGTTTCTTTTTAGCATCTCCTTCTTCTTGACCTTCATCTGCAGGTCTAGCTGCTGGTGCATGATTAGATTCTTTCACTTCCTCTTGCTCAGGATTCTCAGATCCATTTTCAGATTCTTTGGATTTCTTACCATTCTTTTTAGACTTTTTGTCTTTTTTGGCCTCTTCTTCATCCTTAGAACCATCATAGACTTTTATGTCTTCTTCTTCTTTTGCCACGGTTCTCTCCTCGGTTTGATATTTTGTTTTTTGAGTGTGTAGTCTGGCTCTGTTATATGTAATATCGTCGCCAAATTGGAAACCCATCATTTTATCTAAAAGTTTAGATAATGCTTCTCTCTCATAAGGTGTTAAAACTTTGCCCATCTTAACACTAGATAATGCTCTATGCAATATAGGTAACTGCCTAGCGGGTAAAAGACCCTGTCTTATAAGTGTATCTAACCTTTGTTGTTGTGTTTGTAACTCGGTTAGACTTTCTAAAGCTTCTTGTATAGTTTCCATATCCTACTCAATTTTCTTCTTATACTGGTATTTATAAGAATCAAGACGTAGAAAATAGAATTAGGTTAAAATATTTTAACCAACTGAATAAGTAAATGCCTTATAAGCTTTAGATGCCTTTTTAAGTGTAGGACCACCAGATTTGGATTTGTGTTTGTATGTAGGTTTCTTAGGAGCTTTGTATTTACCACCCGACTTAATTTTATATCGTTTAGCTTTTTGTGAAGCTCCACCCTTAATAGGTTTAGCTGCTCTGTACTTTTTAGATGTTTGTGGTTTTTGTCCACCCCTGCTTTTCATTCTGTTAATTTCGTTTCTTCTCATCTGTGGAAGTAACTTAACAGCAACACGATTAACAAGTGGTTGGAATCTAGTAATCATTTTTTCTAGACGTGCCTTTTCTGCTGGTGGTAAACTAGCTCTATCCCTACCCCTTAATAGTCGTTTATAAACCATGAGCCTTGCACCCCTGGTTGCTCTTCTTTTTAATCTGTCTGGAGTAGAACCACGTCTTAGAGCTATACGTCTTGCTACTTTTAATTTTTGTCTATTTCTTCTAGCAGCAAATCGTCTTTTCATTCTACCTTGTACTGATAATGCCTCAGTAACATTTACTTCATTATCAAAGCCAGGAGTATTGTCGAAATCTTCGTATTCTAATTCATCTTTATCATATAGTCCTAAATCAACAGCGTCTTTGAATGAGAAGTTTTCTGCTTCTTTATCTAACTCTTTAATGTCGTTTTGTTCTATATACCACTCACCATCTTTACCTGTTAACCAATGTCCTGCATCACCATTGTCATGTGTTTCTACTTCATTGTTAATAGGGTATTGATGTTTAGTATGATCTGCTTGTTTATCTTCTATGTGAGATAAATCTAAATCTTCTTTAATACCTGCATCCTTTTTCCAATCTAATTCAGGTTTCTTTTTAAGTCCTATTTTGCCTCTAATTTTATTGCCAAGTCTTCTTTTGGCTTCTGAATATTCAGGTTCAAATTGTTGGCGTATTCCTTCTGTAACTTTAATGCCTTTTTCGTCTTCAGGTTTCCTTGCCTTAATAGCTAAAGGTTTAATAGGATCTTCTTTTGGATTAGATTGTCCAGGTGTAAAGGACTTCATGTAGTCAGTACCTTGAGGTGTACCCCACTCATGTCCACCTATTGAGGAATCGTATGTTGTTTCTTCGTTGTGATGTTTCCAAGCAGTAGCGTATGCTATAGACTTTTCTCTGTCTGTTAGTTTACCGTCTTTGGAATATGATTTCTTGATGTGTTTAACCATCCTTTCTGCCTTAGCAGAAGGTGGTGCAACTTCATCTATCTTTTTTTTTGAGGGAAACCTTGAGGTGCAGTTGATTTACCCATGACATCAACCATCTTGCCTGTTTTCTTATCTCTTTTTTGACCTACTCTTACAGTAGTTTCTTTTGATTTTGTTCTATTAAAAGAATTGGATTCAGGATCTCTAGAAAAATATTTTGAAGCTAAGGCTTCAACTATTCTCATTTGTTCTTCTTGCATAGTATTCTTTCTAACTACTTCTTTTCCACCAGGTCCAATGTCTGTTACTTTAACTCCAATTTTTTTCTTTGGATTAAGTTTTATCTTAAGTGTTTTAAGTTTGTCTTCACCTTTAAAATGTACTACAGGCTTCTTTCCTTCTTCTAAATCTGGAAATGCCTCTTTTGCTACAACACCATAAGTAGTTTTCTTTTTTCTTATTTGTTTAGC
>Ga0115012_10000356_pt1 | contig 26349 bp, 19 predicted proteins | sample TroAtlMetagenome_FD_88706 | JGI IMG/M metagenome (GOLD analysis project Ga0115012, IMG submission 88706) | Marine eukaryotic phytoplankton communities from Atlantic Ocean - Tropical Atlantic ANT10 Metagenome | ecosystem: Environmental > Aquatic > Marine > Oceanic | place: Tropical Atlantic...
ATAAAACATCATTCTATCCAAATACAAAAATGCCACTTGTAAAAGACTTTTCATACATTACACTCAAGCGAAGTGGTAAAGGATATGAAAATGATAGAGCAATTATAAAAACACTAATGAGATGTGCATTAGAAAATGCACCATTATCACCAGCTTCACAAAGAAGTTTAAAGAAAAGGTTTGATTTATAATGTTAAGATTCAATAATTATATTAGAGAGCAATATAGAAATCTGCAAGAAAAATCTTGGAAACCTAATATGGGTGACTTAGCTGAACCTATTCTTGCTTGTGGAGTTGCGGCGAAGTTTGCAAATCCTGATACTGTTATCACAAGAACAGCTATTGAAAAACTTCTAAGAAGAGTAATTAAAAGTAATCCAGAAAATATAGAGGGTTCACCTGGTGGTACACTCAAAGTAAGAGATAATATTTTTCTCAGAGTTGCAATACGTAAAAAAGAATGGGAATGGCTCAAAGATGAAAAAAATTGGGAACTGATAGATTGGCAATTTAAAGCTGTTGCACAATACTGTAACGATAAAAGTAGAAAGAATGAATTATCTGGTAAAATTGATTTAATGCAAGGTAAAGGTAGAAGATTACATTTAATTGCAAAAGCATATATGATGAATGGTAGAAAAGATGAAATACGTGTTGATGCTGATGGTACTGGCGATCAAAAAGGTACGAAAGCTGATATCAAGATTACGTTGAATGGTAAGAAAGCAAATATGCAAATGTCACTCAAAGTAAAAGGTGGTGATCAGATAGGACAAAAAGCTGGTGTACCATTTGATAGACAGTATGATATATTTAAAGAATTGGGTGTTGATGTTGGACCTGCGAGAAAAGAATATGATGCAATAGTTAAAGAAATAGATTTAGGATTTTACTTTTTAGACAGAGCAGAAGTATCAAAAGGTAAAGATGATAAAAGACTTCCTAAAGCTATAGAGATGCAACAAAAACTCAGACAAGCTAATTCTAGATCATATAGACTTGCCGCTAAAATTTGCAAAGATAAAATAGATTCTGGTGATGAAAAGTTTGTGGGTAAATTAGCTGAATTTTTAATACATTACGGAAGTCTAGGTGATAAACAAATAGAGATAATAACATTAACAACAAAGGGTTTCAAGAAAGCCAAGTTTGGTAGAAACTTTAAGAAACAATTATTAGAATACTATCCAAAACTAAAAGTTATATTTAATATGGACGATGGCGATCCTTCTATTGAGTTTTATGATCCCGAGATAGGAAATAGATCAAGTACAGAAGCTAGATTATTTCGTATACGTGGTAAGACATTATATGAATCAAAAACAAAGAAGATAGATGGTAAGACAAAGAAGATATTTCCACTATATGTGAGAAACTTAGTTGAAGCTGGTGGCTTATTATATAAACTAGCTGTTGATAGTTAAGGAGATAATATGACAGAACAATTTTTACAAGAGATTAATAATCCAAAACACGAATCAGAAAAGAATGACGATCCTACTGATGATGTTACAAAAGGAGATTTAAGTGGATGGATAAACAGTTCACCGAAAAAAGAGGAAGAAGATGCTGAACTTCCTAGGAAAGAATGACTTTATATGGTTTTTCGGGGTTGTCGAAGATCGTAATGACCCTATACAACTCGGAAGGGTTAGGGTGCGGGCTCATGGTTGGCACACCGATGATAAGAACGAAATACCTACTGAAAGTTTACCCTGGGCGATTCCGTTACAAAGCATCACATCTGCGGCTGTTAGTGGCAAGGGCACCTCGCCGACGGGTATCCTCGAAGGGACTTGGGTAGTTGGCTTTTTTGCTGATGGAAAAGATGCATCAGAGCCGTATATATTAGGAAGTTTTGCTGGTATACCACAATACTCAGCAGATAGTTCAAGAGGTTTTAATGATCCAAATGGGATATATCCAAAATATGTTGATGAGAGTGATGTTAATAAACTTGCTCGAGGTACTAACACAATTACTAAATCTGCTGATACAAATATTGGAGCACCTGCTGATTCCTACAAAGCGGAGTATCCCTACAATCACGTTACGGAAACTGAAAGCGGCCATATCATTGAAGTAGATGATACTGGTGGTAATGAAAGAATCCACGTTTTTCATAAATCTGGTACATTTATTGAGATGCAACCAAATGGTGATGTAGTAACACAGCATAAGAATGGTTTTAGAACAGTTACTGGTAATGATAAGCTTCACGTAACAAAAGATTTAGATATTATAGTTGATGGTAATATTAATCTATCAGCACGTAAGAATATCAATATTACAGCACTTGGTAATATAGATGCAAGAGCAACTAGAATAGATTTAAATAATGGAACACCAAGTTTACCTGATGCTCAGTTAATTGATCCTCCTGTTGTATATGAAGAAAATGTAGTTAATATAGAACCCCACGAATTAGATATAGAAGAGGGTGTAGATTATCCAGATAATCCAGAGCAAGTAGAACAAACTGATGGTAAGAATCCAGAAGATGTAAATTATCCAGAAAAAGCACCTGCTACTTGTGGGGCGGCAGATAATCCACAAAGAAATCCAATTGATGTTGCAACAGAATTAATGAATGAAGGTGGTTGGAAAGAAACTGGAAGTAATCCGAAAATTAAATTTCTATGGGACGAAATTGGTTATGATGGTTCTAGATATGCAGATAGAACAGCTTGGTGTGCCGTATTTGCTGGCGCAGTACTTAAAAGATCAGGTAATAAGTATATACAAACAGCATCATCACAAGCATATTCAGGATATGGTACTCAAGTAGCTATGGCAGAAGGAGATAAAATTGATTTATCAAATCTCAAGAGAGGTGATATATTAGTATTTCAAAGAGGTGGTTCAGCAAAAGGAACTGGGCACGTTGCATTTGCCACAGGTGATTATACAGATACACATATAGGTGTTATTGGTGGAAATCAAAGTAATAGTATTACACAGAAAAGATATAAACTAAGAGGTGGATATTTTTGGAGATTAAGAGCCGTTAGACGAGCAGTTGCTTGTGATGATGGTACTACAGAACCTCCAACATCTAGTATGTTATAATGCCCGCAGTAGCTAGAAAAGATGGGGTTGATACTGTTGATACAGTTCACGTTGCAACTGGAGATAAAAATACATTAGATAATATAACCTGCGATTTAGCTCCAAAAAAGACTGCAACTCAGATGGGAAGTTCTACTGTTTTTGTAAATGGAACTGGTGCAGTAAGATTAGGTGATAATGTAGCTGTACATACTTTTGCTGGAGTAGGTTGTCCAACACACGCACCTGGGCTAGTTTCTGGTAGTCCAAATGTTTTTGTAGAAGGAAAAGCTTTAGGGAGAAAAAATGATACTTACGGGTGTACAGCCAAGATAATTTCTGGCTCAAGTAATGTATATGCTAATGGAAATTAATTATAAATAGCATTAAGTTATTATACTACAATAGTATTCTAACAATAAATTGAAACTATGTCAAGAGAAAAATTATGGAATATCATGATAGTTTATTAAATCTTTTCGATACTTATATTGCAGAGAGTGACAAATTTGAAAAGGGCAATAAGTCTGCTGGAACAAGAGCAAGAAAAGCCCTCGCAGAAATTGCCAAGATTTGTACTATGAGAAGAAAAGAAATACAAGAGAAGAAGAATGTCAGAACCTAATCAAGTTATATACAGCGATTTTGATAATTTATTTGTATCAAATCCTATAACTAAACAGTTAAACAAAAAGATTAATAGAGATGCCGTAAAGCAATCTGTTAAGAATTTAGTATTAACTGATTTCTACGAAAGGCCTTTCCAATCAGATATTGGTTGCAATGTAAGAGGTTATTTATTCGAACCATTTACTTCTCATCTTCAAGAGCAAATAAAACAAGCAATAACTAACACAATAGAAAATTATGAACCACGAGCAAATCTAATAGATGTATTAGTAGAAGATAGATTAGATTTAAATGGATTGTCATTAACAATAGCTTTCGAAATTGTTAATGATCCCGAAGCTGTGGTTCTTGATGTATTACTAGAAAGAGTAAGATAACATGGCCGCTAATACATATCTAAAAGTTACAGAAGTAGATTTTGCTGATATAAAATCTAATTTAAAAACTTATTTAAAGTCACAAACTCAATTTAATGATTATGATTTTGATGGCAGTAATATGTCAGTACTATTAGATGTATTAGCATATAATACTCATTACAATGCATTTTATATTAATATGCTTGGCAATGAAATGTTTTTAGATACAGCACAGCAAAGAGACAGCGTGGTGTCTAGAGCAAAAGAATTAGGTTATCTTACACGTTCAGCCAGAGGTGCAACAGCTAATGTCGGAATAACATTTACTGGTGTTGCAAACAATGTATCTGAATTTACTCTTCCTAAAAATACTTCATTCACAACTTCAATTAATGATAGAACATATACGTATGTCACACCTGAAGCTAATATAATTAAGAACGTAGCAAATACCTTTACACAAGCTATAAGCATAACTGAGGGTGCACCACTTCAACATCAATTCGCTGTTAGTGATGCAAGTCCAGTTAAATATGTTTTACCCAACGAAAACATAGACACACGTAGTATAAGAGTTACAGTTAAAGAATCAGCATCATCTAATGCAAATACTTCATACACTCAAGCTACAAACATAAGAGAAGTTAATGAAAAATCAGCAGTTTATTATTTACAAGAAACACACGACAAACAATACGAAGTTTTATTCGGAACTGGTTCATTGGGTAAACCAGTTAAAGATGGTAACATTGTCGTAATAGATTATAGGGTATGTAATGGAACAAAGACAAATGGCGCAAATGTGTTTTCTATTGACAGCATTAGTATTAGTCCAACTTACACTTCTGCTAGTTTATCTGTAAACACAGTTGCTAGAGGTGGTGTTGAATTAGAAAGTGTCGATAGTATAAAGTTCAATGCACCAAGAAATTATAAGATACAGAACAGAGCCGTTGTTGCTAAAGATTTTGAAAGAATTATTCTTAACGAAAATACAAACATAGCATCGGCAGTTGCATATGGTGGAGAAGACGCCTCTCCTGCAGTTCACGGAAAAGTTTATATAGCAGTTAAACCACAAGGCGAATTAATACCAACTATAACTCTCAAAGATGAAATTAAAAATTCTATTAAAGATAGAACAATGTTGGGAATCGATCCAGTAATAATCGATCCATCTTATCTCTATGTTGTACCAACTATTAATTGTTTTTACGATACATTAAAATCATCAACTTCAACTTCTGCTGTACAAACATTAATTAGAGATGCTATGACATCTTTTTCAAACACTAACTTAGAACAGTTTGGTAAGAAATTAAGATATTCAAGATTTGTTAGAAACTTGGATAATGTAGATGATGCAGTTCTTAATAATGAAGCTACTCTACAAATGCAAAAAAGATTTGTACCAAGCACAACAACAGCATCACTAGTTAATATATTATTCCACAATGCTGTACAGAAAAGTTCTATATCATCAACAGCATTTACATATAGTAATTTCATAGCTTACTTAGATGATGATGGATTGGGTAATATTAGAGTGTTTAGATATAATTCAGCAAAACAAAAAGTTGCTATTGAGGCTAATGCAGGAACTATTGATTACACAACAGGTGAAATAAAAATTAATAGTTTCGTAGTTACAGCTTATGATGGTATAGAAATTAAAGTTAATGCAGATCCAGTTTCTAAAGATATTGTTCCTGTTAGAGAACAGATTATTATAATATCTACAGAAGACTCGACAATCACAACCACTGGTGAGGTTGGTGATTAATGGCTCTTACTGAAAAACTATCAACACTTGTAGAACGTCAATTTCCAGCTTTCTATAAAGAAGAAGGCCCAAATTTTCTTGCTTTCGTTAAAGCTTACTATGAGTATATGGAACAATCTGGTAAAGCAGAAGATGTTGTACGTAGTTTATCAGACTATAAAGATATTGATAAAACAATAGATTCTTTTATTCAATATTTTCGTTCAGAATTAATGCCAGAAATTCCGAATGATGCTCTTGCAGATAAAAAATTACTAGCAAAAAGAATTAAAGATTTATATACAACTAAAGGGACCATAGAGTCTTATAAGTTATTATTCAGGATATTATACAATGAAGATGTTGAGATTTCTTTTCCAGCCGATCAAATGCTTAAAGTTTCTGATGGAGATTTCAAGATTGATCGTTATCTTACTACTCATCACGATCCTAAAGCATATTCTCTCATTGGGAAAACTATTAAAGGTACAGACTCACAAGCTGAAGCCTTGGTTGAAGATGTAAGAAGAGTTGTTGCTAAGGGACGTGATATAGATCAGATACTAGTTTCAAATATAAAAGGTATTTTTAGTAACGTAGAAACTATTAAGATAAAAGGACAAGATACGGGTTATACTCCTATTGTAGAAGCAGGAGTAAAAAGTATTAGTATTGTTTCTCAGGGTGGTGAATATAGGCCTGGTGACGTTATTCAAATGATTTCATCTAAGTCAGGAGATTTCGGTAAAGTTGTTATTAATGATGTTACAGATTTGGGTGGCCAATTAGCTTTCGAACTAAAAGATGGTGGATCAGGATATCAATCACAATCAGATGGTACAACTATCGAATATATTGGAGGAGATGGAGATTCACCTGCATCTTTTCAAGTTAAATCAGGTGATATCACAGACACTTTTGCTTTAAGTCAAAATAGTAATAAGTTTGGTTCAAATACAATGTTCGGTGCAACAGCACCTAGAATACAATACAGAGATACTTCTCACGGTATAATGAACAACCACGCTAATACTGTTTTGAGTGCTCCAGATTTTGGTTTCAGAGAAGCTGGAGAAGATTTGGGTAATAATGATTATAGAACAAATGCAAATGCAGTAATCGTTTTAGCGAACACGGCAAATCCAGGGGTTGTTGTTGGAGATAAATTATATGGTGTAACTTCTCAAGCAAACGCAGTAGTTAAAGCTATAAGAAGAGTATACAATGCCACATCAGATGATGTAGTTCTTGCAGTTGATACTTATAAAAATTTTCAAGTTAATGAAAAAATTAATAAAACAACTAAAGTTGGAGTTACAGTCGGTACAGTCAAGACAAATGGCTTCTATGCCAATACAATCGGCTATCACGTATTAAAAATAGCTAATACTGATGGTAGTACTGTTTCTGTTAATGATGAATTAGTGGGTGCAGTTTCGGGTGCATTTGGAGTTATCAAAAAAGTAAATCTCGTATCAAGTGGAGATGAATACGATAGTGATGGTGTTGGTGGAAATGATAGAAAGATTTTAACATTAACTGTCACAGCAAATACGACAGCAAATGTTTCAAGTCAATTTGATGCTGGACCAATGAAAGCTTTTATTCAGAATGAAGGTATAAGAAAAGTTGGTAGTGGAACAAATATTGCTAATGTTGTTTTTGATACAGCTAATACATTAATAGAAAATGTGCATACAAAACTATCAGATTCTTTAGTGTTTGTCAATGGTGCAATTGGAACAATAGCTAGATTATCAAATAGAATTGGTGGTTCTGGATTTTCTGCAAATCCAAATGTTGTTTTGAAAAATAGAAACGTATCATCTTTGGGAATAGGTGAAGCATATTTAACGATACAATCTACTGTAGCAAATTGGGGAACAGGTAATTCTCAAGTAACAATTTTAGATACGAATGATAGAATAGAACAAACTTCATCAGGCTCTACAGCTAATATAATGAAAGTAGTAAATAACTTTCAACATTCTAATGGTGTATATGAAACTGAAGTAAGAGTTTGGCAAGATCAGTTACAAAGAGATCCTGGTAATAGAAACTGGAGCAATAATGCCACAACTGCACTTAAAATTTATAATGATGCATCTCAAAGTTCTTTAAAAGGAACTGGTTCTGGTAAAATAATAAAAGTTCAAGATGAAGGTATTTTAGGAGACAATGCAGTAGTTAACGGAGTTGTTGGTGCAAACGGAACAGTTAAGTCTGCAAGAGTTTTAGATTCTGGATTTTCTTATAAGCAGGGTGAATTAGTTACGTTAGCAAGTTCAGGAAGATTAAATGCCATACAAGCAACTGGTACACTTACACTTGGACACGTTGCAAACTCTGAAGGATATTATGCATCAACTAGAGGGCAAGTTTCTTCTTCAAGAGGTTATATACAAGATAGTAATTTCTATCAAGAATTTTCTTATGAGATATCAGCACCGATAGCCTTAACAAGATATAAAGATATTGCACTTAGACTTATTCACCCAGGGGGACAGAAGTTTTTTGGTAAGTTCAAAACTTCAACTAACGCAATGAGTCAATCTGTCACTTCTTCATTAATACGTACAAGAAAGAAGGGTACTGGTACTGTAGCAATAACAAACAATTCAAATACAGTTACAGGAACATCTACAGCTTTTACTTCTGAATTTGCAAATGGAGATACAATAATAATTGAGACAGGTGAGAGTGTCTTTTATAAAGCAGTTATAAATAAAGTAAATAGTGCAACAAGTGCCAATTTAAATGTTAATTGGAAACTCGGTAATATAAGTACTGCAAACGTACATTATTTCACAGGAACGGTAACCTAATGTCATCTTATGCAAGTAAAGAAATGAATATTATGGGAGCGAAAGCTTTCATAGAATCTTTAAAAAGAACAGATGGTAGAGCATCAAAAAACTCTACAATTTTATATGCTGTTTTAGGTAAATCAAATGACTGGCCTAATGAACCAACTGCTGATACTGCCACAGAAACTATCTATGATAAACATTATAAAATGTGGAAAGAAGCAGTCGCGGCCAAAAAGATTTCTGTTACTGATGTTAGTCACGTAATACCAAGAGTTGATTGGGAGATTAATACAGTTTATCCAATGTATAAGCATACTAATACAGGTTTATATGGACAATCATTCTATGTTCTTACAGATCAAATGAACGTATACAAATGTTTGTATAATAAGAAAGGTGCCCAGTCAACAGTTAAGCCAACTAGTTTTGCGACACAACCTTTTTCAACTTCTGATGGTTATACTTGGAAGTATATGTATACTATTAGTTTAGGAAAAGCAAATAAATTTTTAACAGCATCACATATGCCAGTTCAGACACTAACAGCAAGTGATGGTTCTTCTGAACAAGTAAATCAATTAGCAGTTCAAAATGCTTCTGTTAATGGTGCGATACACGTAGTAGAAACAAATAGCATTGGTGCTAGTTATGAAATGGTATCAAGTACTGCTGTTATTGGTGCAACTGTAAATACAATTCAGTTAGCATCAGGTAATCCATCAACTGTTGATAATTATTACAATGGCGATTCAGTTTATATACAATCTGGTACTGGAGTAGGACAATTAAGAAGAATAGTTAATTACGCAGGAACAACAAGAACACTAACAACTAACACGAATTTCACCACTACACCGTTCACAGATTCAGTTGTCATGATTTCTCCAACAGTTAATATAGTTGGAGATGGCGTTGGGGCATTAGCTTATTCATTAGTTAATACAAATGGAAATATATCTAATGTTAATGTTATAGCTGTGGGTTCTAAGTATTCAAGAGCAAAAGTTTATATATCATCTAATACTACTCACGGTACTGGTGCAACAGCAAATGCAATTATATCTCCAATTGGTGGCCACGGTAAAGATGCCATAAGAGAATTGGGTGGAAATAAAATATGTTTAAATGCTCAGTTTAAAGGAAGTCGTGGTACTTCTTCAACTGGCGCTGGATATATTCCAGCTAATACACAGTTCAGAACAGTTGGTATTCTAAAAGATCCAATATTAAAAGTTAATTCGAATAATGCTATTATGACAGAGGCAATTGCTAATACGTCTAATAGTGCTGATACATTAAGATTGACAACTAGATTGAATATTTCTTATCAGCAAATAATAAACAATGTACCACAAAATCAATTTGCAGTAAATGATGAAATTACAAATGAAAGATTAAGACTTAGAGCAGAAGCAGGTAACATTGGATATATTACTCAATTGAACGCCTCTGCTAGAAGAAGTGCCTCAGTTGCACAAGCATCAACTGGAGCAAATGGTACAATCGTTTTTATTAAAGATGATGAGACAAACTCTGATGTATCGTTCTTTAATATCTATCTAAATAATGTAGATAGTTATGGTACTTTTGTACCTTTCACAAAGAACGATCAGTTATTAAAAAGAGGAGATTCCACAATTAGAGCAACAGTATCAGCTATTGCAGGTCCAGAGGCGAACACATACTCTGGAGAATTTATTCATGTTGAGAATTTTCAAAAAGTTACAAGAGCAGTTGATCAGACTGAAGACATAAAAGTTATACTAGATTTTTAAAGGTAAAGTAGATGGCACTAGAAACAAATTTAAATCAAAGCCCATATTTTGATGACTTTGACGAAACAAAAAACTTCAATAGAGTTTTGTTTCGCCCTGGTTATGCAGTACAGGCAAGGGAACTGACTCAGCTTCAGACAATTCTTCAAAATCAAATAGAGAGATTTGGTAATGAAATATTGGTAGACGGAACAATCGTTACTGGTGCGGCTTTAAAAATAGAAAGAATAGAATACGTAAAACTAAGAGATAAAGATGCTAATAACCGAGTGCTATTATTAACAGACTTTTATTCTGGTGGAGTAGTTGCAAACTCAGTTATTTCAGGTGCAACTTCTGGTATGACAGCACAGTTGATTGATGTTGCTGAAGGTTCTGAATCAAATGCTCCAAATTATCTAACTCTTTTTGTTAAGTATACAAATTCTGGTACAAATAACACAACTAAAGCTTTTGCAGACAATGAAGTTCTAACCTTAAGAAATCGTACTGGTAACGCTTTTATCGTTGCTGGTAATACGATTACGAGCAGTTCTTCCGGGTTAGGGACAAGAGCAACAGTTGGTGATGGAGTAATATATCACAAAGGACATTTTGTTAGAGTTACTTCACAAAGTCATATCGTTGATAAGTACTCAACAAGCCCAAGTAAGAAAGTTGGATTTCAAACAGTTGAAAGCACAGTCGATTCAAACGCAGATAGTTCTCTCTTAGACAACGCAAGTGGATCAACAAACTTTGCGGCCCCTGGTGCTACCCGATTAAAACTTCTTCCAACATTGGCAAGTCGTGCAACAGCTACAGCGAATACAGATACATTCTTCACAGTTGTAGAGTTGAAAGATGGTGAAGTAATAAGAAATGTAAAAGATACTGTATACTCAGATATCGGTAAACATATATCAATGAAGATGCACGAAGCTCACGGTAACTATGCAGTAGAACCTTTTACTGTTCGTATACGTGAACACTTAAAAGAAACAACAAACTTAGGAAGATATAATACTGCACAAGGTGGTAATGCAAATAAATTAATAGCTGAAGTAGATAAAGGTATGGGATATGTAAATGGACAGAAAGTTCATTTGATTAATCCAACACCAATTGAGTTTGACAAAGCTACAGACTTCACAACTAAAGATGCTAGAGTTTTATCACAAAGTTTTGGTAACTATGTTATATGTAAAGAGTGTGTTGGTGGTTGGGACTTTCAAGGACTTAGAGAAGTATCACTTAGAGATGCGGCACAACTCGGAATATCACAAGTAAATTTTGGTGATCAAGCTGTTAGAGGTAATGAAATCGGAACGTGTAAAGTAAGAGGTTTTAATTATCATTCCGGAACTTCTGGTACTCCAACTGGACAATTTAAAATATATATCTTTGATATCAAGATGAATGCTGGTAAATCTTTTAGTAGTGTACGTTCACTATTTGAAGTTAACTCTACTCATAACTCAATGGCTGATATTGTTACTTCTTCAGCTTATGGTACAACTTCTGCAAGAATAGAAGAATCAAGTAAAAATAATTTAGTGTTACCATTTAGTTTCTTGGGTACAAAGACACTTAAAGATTCATCTAATAACGTAGATACACAATTCGTTTACAGAACAGAAAAGTCAGTTACATTTTCACCCGGTTCTGGTACATCTTTAGCCGCTACAGTTTCAGCAAACTCTGCCCACGCTGGTGGTACTGAAACTATGAATGAAACTGGTACTTTAACTTCTGATCAAGAAAGACAAGTTATTGTAGTTTCAAAAGCAACAGCCCATTCTGCCGCAAGAAAAGGACACATTGTTTCTGTTGTAGGTACAGCAGTTACTGGTGGCGGAACTCAATTTTTACAAACATATCAAGCTGGTGATGTAATAAGAATTAAAGATGGTTCTAATAACTATATTCACAGAATTTCAACAGTTAATAGTGATACATTACTTACACTAGCAAACACTCAACCAGTTACAAGAACGGGACTAAATGCGGCCGCAGGCGTATCACACAATAATGTATTTCCAAAAGGTTACATCTTTGATATGGATGCCAATGGTGCTATAACATCTACATCTTCACAACATAACATTAACTTACAACAAGCAAATGTGGCAAGTAGTTTTGCGGCATCTGTTTACTTTAATGTTCTACGTTCAAGTGCTGTACAATCTGCAAAAACTGTTCGTAAGAGTCAGTATGTAACAATCACTACAAATAATCATAGTGCCACAAATGTAGGCCCTTGGAGTTTAGGTGTTTCAGATGCATATAAGCTAGAAGCTGTTTATATGGGTGCCGATCAAACAGCAGTTACAGTTAATGATACAAATGTTACATCTCATTTTACTATTGACACTGGACAAAAAGATGATATGTATGACACTTCTAAACTTGTTAAGAAACCTACAAGTTCCCTCAATATAACAAGTAAAGCACTACTTGTCAAGTTTTCTTTTTTCGAAAGAAATTATTCGCAAGGAATTGGTTTCTTATCAGTAGACTCTTATCCTGTAAATGATAGCACCACTTCATCTACTTCAATTAAAACTTGGGAAATACCAAGCTTTACTTCACCCTCAACAGGTAAAGTTATAGAATTAAGAGATGCAGTAGATTTCAGGCCTTTTAAAGCGAACACTTGTAATCCAACAACAACGGCAACACTTGCTGGTACACCAACAAATCCAGCGGCTTCTACAGCTTTCGCCATGGACGGAGATGGCTCTATTATGATGTCCCCAGGTGAAAACTTTCAAGCTGACGTACAACACTATTTACCAAGAAAAGATAGAATTATTATCACAGAAGAAGGTAAAGTCGAAGTTATTAAGGGAACCCCTGGAGTTACTCCAAGATTACCAGAAGAAAAAGCAAACTCTATGACAATCGGTGCGTTAGACATTCCTGTTTTCCCATCATTGTCAACTAAAGTAGCAAGAGATAATGACAAGCACAAGTATGGTGTTAAACTAACTCTTGATAATAACAGACGTTATACTATGAAAGATTTAAGAGGACTTGATGATAGAATTAGAAGTACTGAATACTATTCTTCATTAAATGCTCTTGAAGCCTCTGTAAAGAATAAGCAGTTATTTAACTCTTCTGGTTTTGATAGATTTAAAAATGGTTTCTTTGTAGAAAACTTTGACGGACATAATCTATCTGATTCAACAAAAGTTGGATATAGAGCCGCTATCGATAGAAATAATAACGTACTACGTCCTTTCTATAAGAGAAGAGACTTAACTTTAGAAAAAGATAAAACTTTTACATCATCTAATATCACTAAAACTGGTGATTTAGTTACTCTAGGATATTCACACGTTTCATTCATCAATCAGAATAAGGCGAGTAAAGCTAGAAATCCTGTTCAAGAATTGACATTTAATTGGCAAGGTGTTATGACACTCAGCCCATCAATGGACAATACTCCAGATATAACATCACTACCTGATATTCAAATGGACTTTTCTGGTATCTATGAATCATTTCAACAATTAGCAGAGCATACTGGTTTTACTGGTACAGATTGGGGTGGTTGGATTAATACACAAGATCCACCTCGATTAGTTGGTAATACTTGGAGTGATAGACAGAATGCACAAGGTGGCTGGTGGAACTTGACAATGCAACAGCAACAGCAAGATATGATCAGATCAGGTATACAAACTACTATTGCCGCTTCAACTCAGACTTTTGATATTGGTAATTACGTACAAGAAGTTAGTGTACGTGAATATATGAGATCAAGACTAATATCTTTTACTGCACATGGTATGAAACCAAGTACAAGAGTTTATCCATACTTTGATGATGAACTAGTTAATGATTTTGCAACTCCAACTAATTCTGCTGGAGCGAATACTGCCGTTGAAGGTAGTAATTTAACTACAGATGCGGCTGGTTCTATATATGGTAAGTTCCGTATCCCTGATACAGAAGAGATGAAGTTTAGAATTGGTACAAGAAGATTTAAATTACAAGATGTTGCGAACACACAGATAGCAACAGACTTAATAACAACTTCTTCATTTGCCGACTATACAAGTATACCATTAAATATAACACAAAGAGGGGCATCAGCACAATTAGTTATCCCTCAAGTTGTTACAGAAAATGTTACTGAAACAAGAATTGATACTACAAATGTTGTAGTAGATAGTCAATGGAACCAATGTGATCCACTTGCACAAACTTTCTCTGTTAATGAAGAACGATCTGCTGGTATTTTTATCACTAAAATAGATTTATACTTTTATAAGAAAGCCGCTTCATTACCTATTACAGTTCAAATACGTGAAGTAGAAAATGGGCTTCCAACAAAAACAGTTTTACCATATGGTACAAAAACATTGTTTCCTGCGGCAATTAACGTAAGTACAACTTCTGCGGCCACAGCTACAACATTTACTTTTGACTCACCAATATTCTTAAAGAATTATAAAGATTATTGTGTAGTAGTAATGCCAGCTGGTATGTCAGAAGAGTATGCTGTATGGTGTGCTAAGATGGGTGCTAAAGATATTAACACTAATGAGTTAATTGATAAGCAACCAGCAACTGGTATATTAATGTCTTCAGCTAATGATAAAACTTGGAGTCCTATTCAATCTGAAGATTTAAAATTCAAACTTTGGAGAGCAGAGTTTAATACAGCACAAGGTACACTTTATCTAGAAAATCCAGATCACGATTTCTTTAACTATGATAATCCTACTGGCTCTTTTAATCCAGGGGAAAAGATTAGAGCAGAATCAGTTATTACAATTTCTAACAATGCTACGATACCAGTGGGTGGAGTATTAAGAACAAATGCAACATCTGGTACAAATTTTGCAAATGGTACTGTAAGACAAATAGTTAGAAATAACGTAGCTGGAAGATGTACACTTAAAGTAGATGCATTTGGAGATTTTCCAACTTCTGCTTCATCAAATACAAATAATGTGCTATTAAATGGTACTTGGGTAGGTAATACTTCGGCATTTACTGCAAATACAAATAATGGTTTTCTAGAATTTAATGATACTTTAAATGCTAAGATGACTATTAATACTTCTACTTGGGCAACTACAGCTAATGGTTGGATTAGAGGACAAGTAAGTGGTGCTACAGCAAGAGTTACTAGTGCTGAAAATATAATTAATAATGTTCTTGTTCCAAAAGTTCCTGTTATAAACTATGCAAACACTTCTACAACTTGGAGTGTAAGAACGACTACTAGTGGTGGTGTTATAAATGGTAATTGGAGTAATCTAGAACAAGAAATTGAAAATCACTTTACAGATAATGAAAAGAAAATATTCAGTAAGATGAATGAGAGTGCATTATCGGCTGTTAATGGTTCGAAGAAGACATTAGTTGTTAAAGGATTATTTAATACAAGTGATTCCAAAATGTCACCAGTTGCTGACTTATCTAGAGCAAATGTGTATTCATTAGAAAACGTAATTAATAATAGTTCTAGTAATGAAGATACAAAGGAAGTGGGTGGAGCAGTTACAAGATATTTCTCAAAACCAATTGAATTAGCTGACGGACAAGATGCTGAAGATATGACAGTATACTTAACAGCTTATAAACCATCTGGTACTGATATTAAAGTATATGCTCAATTACTATCAGCAGATGATGGTGAAAGTTTAAATGATAAAGATTATACTTTATTGACACAAGTTACACCTTCAACTACTATATCTGATAGTGTAAACACTTCTGACTTTAAAGAATTTGAATATGGATTGTCAGCAAATACTGATGGACAACACTTCTTAGGTACTAATAATGATAATCAGGCAAGACTAAATAGTGCTGATAGTAATATTGTTTCATATAGAACATCTGGTGGTAGTATTTACAAGACTTATAAAACTTTCGCTTTTAAGATAGTATTTACATCTACATCAACATCTAGTGTTCCGATGGTTAAAGATTTGAGAAGTATCGCATTACAGGTATAAGATGAATGTATCAAAAAATAGAGAATAATGAAACTTTAATTAGGGATAATAAAAATAGTGCTGTTTTAGAAACTGATTTGAATAGTTTACAATTGTATAGAAAAAGAAGAGAACAGGCTCAACAAAAAGATAAAGAGATAGAAAAAATGAAATCCGAAATAACAGAACTAAAGTCTCTTGTCCAACAATTGATTAACAAAGAAGGTTAGAGATGACTGTAGCAGTAGCAAATACAAATCTTGTAGATAGTTTTAATACTTGGAGACTTAATACAAATCTAGCCGCAACAGTTTTAAGTAACAACGTAGTCACAGTTACTAGAGCAGGTTCTGCGGCAAGAGGTGGAACAGCACGTGGTGATGGACATATTAAGGGTAAATGGAGTGCTAATGATTTAAGAGCAAGTATTATTAGAGGTGGTAATACATCAAGTATCAGTAATATAACGATTACTTCAAACACAACTATTAATGCAAGAACATTAACAGTATCAGCGAATACAGAATTTACTGGTAATGTAAACTTCACAACATCATCATCAGATAGAATTATACTTGGAGACATATCAAGAATAAGAGCAACTGGTGGTTCTTCAGGACAATTATTAAGAAAAACTGGCTCTGATCAAATTACTGCTGTTTCTCTCAGTTTGAGAAATATGCAAGATTTATCTTCTAATTCCGCACACTTAATTTTATCTTCATCAAATACAGGTTTTTCTCAAGAGTTAAACACACCTGATCTTAGATTTTCCGCAGGAACAGCTGGAGCAGATAAGTTTAGAATATATGGAGATGGTGATTCTACTGCTGGTGACTCAGATTTATTAATGCAACTTGTAAGTACTGATGGTGATAGTAACTTCAAGATTATGAATAACTCTAATACTGTTATGCATACATTTAGTGCAGATGGTTCGGGTGCCCACGTCGGAAGACTTACTGTACAAGGACTAACAACAAATGGTTCTCTTCTTCCATCAGGCTCATTAGACATAGGAAGTTCTAGTGCAAAATGGAATGATTTACATCTTGATGGTGTTGCAAGTATTGATACTATAGCTTTGGGAACTTCAGCTGGATTAGGATTTTCAAGTCATATTTTACCAACTTCGGATAATGCAAGAGATATTGGTTCTTCAACTTATGAATGGAGAAATCTTTACATAGATGGTATTGCTAAAGTCGATACGTTGACAGTTGATGATAATGCCACAATCGCAGGTACATTAGGGATAACAGGTGATTTAACTGTACAGAATTTTAGTGCTGAAGGTAATGTAGATTTAGGTAATGCAACATCAGATACGATAACAGCAACTGGACAATTTGACTCAGATTTAATACCAGCTACAGATGATGCAAAAGATTTAGGTTCTTCTACAAAAGAATGGAGAAATCTATACATAGATGGTGTTGGAAACATTGATGAGTTAGCTGTAGGTGTAGCATCGGGACAAGGCGTTTCAACTTCACTCATACCAAAAACAAATGGAGCAGGAAGTTTAGGTTCAGCTACTAGAGAATGGACTAATTTATATATTGATGGTGTAGCAAAAATAGATGACTTGACTGTAGATAATAACGCTACTGTGGCTGGTACACTTGGAATAACGGGTGTAACCACTGCTGGAACATTAAATGCTACGGCCATCACAGCTTCGGGAACGACAGCAGTAAATGGTTTGACAGCTACTACAGTTACAGCAAATAGTGCCGTAGATTTAAATGCAACTCTTAATGTAGATGGAAACACAACATTAAATGGAGTAACAGCAACAACAGTTACTGCCAACGGAGCTGTCGATTTAAAATCTACATTAAATGTTGATGGTAATACTACAATGAAAGGTAATGTCGGACTAGGTGATAATAGTAGTGATGTTATCACAGCAACAGGAACTTTTGGTGGTACTGCAAACTTTACAAACTTAACAACATCTGGTAATATGGATATCGGAGATGGTTCTTCTGATACTCTTACAATTACAGCATCAGTAGACTCTTCTATTTTACCAACAGGTACAGTAAATCTGGGAGCTAATGGTTCTAGATGGGCTAGTGTTTATGCGACAGACATAGTTGCTAACAATATTACATTAGGTGTATCTGGACAAGGAGCAGGAAATTCTTTAACTGTTTATGGTAACTTAACAGTAACTGGCTCATCAACAATACCTAGTGGTGGTACAATTTCTGCTCCAGCAGGAACATATACAAATCTGACAGCAACAGGAACTTTTGCGAGTAATGGTAGTACTGATCTAGGTAATGGATCATCAGATACAATATCTATGATTGGTGTTGTAGACACAGATATTATCCCAACTGGCACAAGATCATTGGGAAGTACAAGTGCGCCATGGGAAAAGTTATGGGTAAATGACTTAGACATAGCAGATGATTTAGTAGTTGATGATGATCTATCTGTTGGTGGAGATACCGCGGTAACAGGTACATTAACAACGGGTATTCTCGCAGTATCTGGTGCATCAACTCTAAATGGTGATGTTGACTTTGATGGCGCCATAACAAGAGATGGTGGAACAGTTCTGTTTGATACAAACGGAGTTCTAAATGCCGCTGGTTCGATTGCCACTGGAGCAATTACTGTTGGAATGTTAGCAGATGCTAATACTAATCATAGTGCAAGTCAAACAATTGGTAGTGCAACAGCAGTTCCTATTATTACTTATGATAAAAAAGGAAGAATTACTAAAACTTCAACAACAGCAGTTGCAGGTGTTTCTAACTTTGCTTATGATGCCACGAACAAAAGATTTAGGATTACAACACAATCTGGTGCAAACTTTGATGCAACTATAGCCTCTGGCTCAATAACATCTACACAGTTAGATACAATTTCAGGACTATCAGCACAACAATATGGTAGTGCGACAGCTATTCCACAAATAACAGTAGATGCTAAGGGACGTGTTACAGCCGCTGGTACAATCGCAGTTGCTGGTGTTTCTGGTACAACATATACTTCTTCTAATAATAATTTTAGAGTTTCTACAGCAGATGGTAAAACATACGACTCTACTATTGCCGCGGCTTCTGCTACTGTAAAAGGTGTTGCATCTTTTGACAGTGGAGATTTTGCTGTAAGTTCAGGTGCTGTAACACTTAAAGATGCTACAACTGGTGCCGTACTCGCAATAGCTGGTACTGCCAATGAAGTTGATGTATCTCGTTCAAACGGAACAGTCACAGTCGGCATGCCCACAGATGTGACAGTCGCAGGACAATTAAATGTTGGTGAAAACATTGTAGTATCTGGTAATCTAACAGTAGCAGGTACAACAACTACAGTTAATTCAACAACAGTATCAATCGCAGATCCAATCTTTGAAATGGGTGCTGATGGTTCAGATGATAATCTAGATCGTGGTATCATAATGAAATATCACAATGGTTCTGCGGCAAAGAAAGCCTTTATGGGCTATGACGATAGTACTTCTAAATTTGTAATGATTGCAGATGCTACTGATACTTCATCAGTAATTTCTGGTTCAGCATCTACTCTCGTTGCAAACATAGAAGGTAATATTACTGGTAATGTTACAGGAAATGTAGGTGGTAATGTAACTGGTAATATTACATCTTCTGGAACAAGTGCGTTTAGTGGTACTCTAAATTTAAATGGTGCAACAGTTCAAAATGCCGCATTCAATCTTACTGGTGCTTTGACTGGTAACGCAAGTACAGCCACAACATTACAAACTGCTAGAAATATTGGTGGTGTAAGCTTTAATGGTTCTCAGAATATCAATCTTCCTGGTGTTAATGCAACAGGTAATCAAGCTACAACAGGTAATGCCGCGACAGCTACAAAACTTGCGGCTACAAAAACAATTGGTGGAGCGGCATTTGATGGTTCTGCTAATATAGATGTTAAAGTAAAAACAACATCTGAGCAGAGTTCAACTTCAGCACAATATCTAACATTTGTTTCAAGTTCGACAACAACCGCTGTACAAGATATTAAAGAGTCTTCAAATTTAACATTTACTCCTTCTACTGGAGTTCTACTTACACCTAAGTTAAAAGCTACAACAGAAGTTAATACAGCAAAAGTAGTAAGAGCAGATACTGGTGCAGACTTAATCTATCCAGTTTCAGGTGCTAAGGGATATGAATTTAAAGGTAATGCGAATAGTGCCACACAACTCGCAACAGGTACTACATTCTCATTAGATGGAGTTATAACAGGAAGTATTGGTTATGATGGTACTCAAGCTACTAGAGTAATTAATACAGTTTATAAAAATGGTGGTGGAACAAAGATATCTGAAGCTGATATAAATAATAATAGTGTTAGTGCGGCACATTTAAAAGCAGATTCAGTTGAGACTTCTAGAATAGTTGACTTGAATGTTACAACAGCAAAACTTGCCGCTACAGCAGTAACAGAAGCTAAAATAGGTGCTGGTGCCGTATCTCAAGCTAAATTGAAATCAGCAGTAACTTTACAAATATTAGATGCTTCTGGAAGTGCATTGAAAACTCTAGTGGGCCCAGGTGCTTAGATAGGAAATATATAATGGCAGTTAGAACACCCTTAAAAGTCGGTACTAACAACAATCCCCAACAAATGTCTACAGCAGAAATAGCCGCGGTACAGGCATATTGTCAGTATCTTTATTTCGAAAAATGGTGGAGATTTAATGGTGGTGTACAATTAGTAGTTGATTTTAGAGCAACCAAAAACAAAGCAGGTAGAGTTGGACAGAGTGCATTAAACACACTTCATTCTAGATACGCAACAAGAAATGCTTTAACAGATTCTTACAGATTAGCTGGAACAACTAATCATTCAACAACTGGTTTTTCTAATCCTGGTGATAATTCTTCTATTCAAACTTGGGCAAGTAATGATTTTTTATTTCAAATAGCAGATGACGTAACAACACAACCCCACGCAACTCTTTCAAACACTTCAAATAATTGGACATATCCATTATATTATGATAGTGGTAATCTTAAAGCTATGACTAGTGGTGATGTTTATGATACATTTATTTATCCAGCTATTACTGGTTCAGGTTCAAGTGTAAGCACATTACATGGTAATGGTAATTTTTATACAGTAACCGATAGTAGTAATGCACCATCAGGATATAATACTGCTCCAATTTTTAATGTTATAGAAGGAACTAATCAAGTACAGACTAATTTAGGAAATGTCAGTGGTGGTGATTATCAAGGACACGTTTCAGGTGGAGTAGGTGGAACACAGTTTCTTGGTGGTTCAGGTGCTTATGGCTCCAATCACTCAGTAGATAGTAAATCATATGGACATTATAGTGGTTCTGGATGGAATCCCACTATTTTTCATGATCAGTATATGGCAATAGCTGGTGTATTAAATCCTTGGGATCAAACTGATTTCTCTACTGCTGGTTTATATTCTATCATAAACACGGGTAGTTATAATAAACAATTTAGTGAATGGCAACAAGAAAGTCCAAGAGGTTTGGTTGATGGTTTAAGAGATGGAGTGAATTATAATCTATGGAGAAGAAATTCAAATCCATTTACTACAACGTCTAGTGTATTACCTTTAGTCACTATAACAACGGGAGCCGCACAAGGTAATCTAAGAACTATAGATTCAACTTCTTGGAAAACAGTTTTAGAAAATATGATGTGTTATGCTACATCAAACATAGCTAGTAATAGATTAGATTTTAATTATAGTCCTATGTCTGGTACTCAACAAGGTACTGCTATTTTAAATAAAGCAAGAGCATCATCATTGTTACAATATGAAAGAGATGTAGATAATTATCTTTCGGGTTATGTACCTACAGGAACTCCTACAACACAGAATACATATTATTTAAATGCAAGAATTTATTAAGAGGTAATTATGGCAGAAACAGAAAATATACTACCATTTAATCCAGAAAACAGAATGCAAGTTAGATGGGCAAATAAAGACAAAGAATCTGTGGTAGTAACAGAAATTTTAAATCCAGAAGAAGCTGAAGATCCAACTAAACAGGTTGCTCATGTTAAAGAGCATTATATATCTGTAGATCCAGAAAACGAATTGTGGCATGAAGTTCAAAAACTTGAGTCTCTAGAAGACATTGATAGAATGACAAAAGCACAAATCGAATCTGAACAAAATCTTGTTCTTCAAGCCCAAAAACAAGATGTTGAAGAGATTCGAAGATTAGCAAAAGAAAATGTGACAGTTGAAAAAGTAGAAGCGGATCCTATTGAGGGATTTGATTGGGTAATACATTTTGATGCAGATGATAAAGATCACTCAGAACATTTATTTAATTTAAAATTACGAGTGATAGAAGAAATGTTAGAAGCAGATAAAGATGATTTAGAAATGCTAAGAGAAGCGGAAACACCTTTAGAATTATTATCAATCGTTCATAGTATAATGGAGTAGTTTAACATTATCGTTAAACTTATCTAGTTTAAGATATTTTCCAGGATATTTTTTATTAATTTTTGATAACCATTCTTTATTGGGATTCTTTACCCATCTACTAGTCCATTCGTCTGGAATAAATTTCAAATCTAATCCAAATTTACGTACAGCAAAATCAACGAAGTTTTCTTCTCCTGCAACGGGACCTATTTTAACTTTCTTAACATCTATAAAGTATCTTTCCCAAAATCTTTTATCGTTTTTAAATAGATTATACAAAACTTTTGTATCTTCTGGATAGAATTTATAAAAACCACCATTAAGTTCACAGGCTCTGGGATCTGTTTCCCACCAAGAACGCATAGAAAGAAATTCACCTCTCTTAATAGGATATTCAAATATTTTATGATAGTCATTTAATAGTTCAATGTCAATATCTATTACACAAATTGGACCCTTGACATTTAAATTAAAAAAGTGTATCTTATTCCATTGAAGTTTGAAATCTTCTTTTGGTTCATTAATAAATGTAATATCTAATTTAGATTTGAGATAGTCTTCAACTTCTGGTCCAAACTTATCTCCAACACGTACAGCGTAAACTTTTATACCCATAACTCTTTCACTTCATCAAACATTTTAATTGCATTATGTATTTCTAAATTTGTTTTTATATTACCAGTTGTATTGAATATACAAATGATACCATCTTCTCTTATCTTATAAGCTTTTAAATCATCTGGCCAATTGCAACCATAATTAAAAGAATATAACATACCCGGTTGTAGAAAGTCAAACAAATTATAATGTCTTTGACTTAAAAAATTATCAGAACCACCCGTGTAAATAAAGTATATTTTTTTAGCATTCTCTTTCAAATCTTTCCATACATTCTCAAACATATTACCTTCCCACATATAGAAACCACCATTTGTATGAGCCCCAAATCTTTTCTTCCAAGCTGGTTCTTTTTCTCTATCTCTATTATGCCACCAGGAACGGGCCGTAATCGGCTTATCTGAGAACATATCTAATATATCTGACATATCATTATGAATGATTAAGTCAACATCAAGTGCTATCTTAGTTCCTTTAATACCCCATGGATCAGGCTTAAAGTAATTTAATTTGGGACGATCCCAAAGACGAGGGAGATTATTCGCAAACTCTTCTGAGTTTAACATATCTTCTGGTGTGGATTCTGGAAGTTCGTTAAGAAATGGAAGCACTTCTACTTTATGATGTAATCCATTCGTGATATCTGTCTGACAATAAAAACGAAATTCTGTTGGTAGATGACGATTAACCATAGAGTATAATCTATTAACATACTCTATACTATATTTCTTTCCCCATAAGCTACATATGATATGTATCATCTTTCACCGATAATCATAAATCTTTTATACTCATCATCATATTCGTGAAATTGTTTTTCACCAGAATATAATACTTTTTTAAAATCACATTGCTCAATAAACTCTTCAATACTATCAACACAATTTATATGACTTGAATCTTTTCTATAGTTATTAGATTGATATGCACATAAGCCCTTATGATTAAATTCTTTCATTGGTAGCATATGTTCACAAGAGGTATTAATTATAATATCAGCTTCTAAATCTTGCAAATCAAAGTTGACATCTTTATGATTATATGTTATATTACGTAGCCCTAAATGTTTATGGCAATATACATTACTTAATTCTATAGCTTCTTTATCATAATCGACAAGATGTATATTACAATCTTTTAAATAGTGGCTGAGTAGTGGCACTATCACATTACCATACCAAGAGCCTAATATCCAAATATCACTATTCTTATTATAATATAGCATTGATAGGTGTTCAGCTAACCAAGATTTAGATTGTATCTGATTAAGTGCAAAAGATTTTGCAACATCAGTCATTCTATGTGGATATAATCTATTTGTTGAGAGTAGTAATTTAGAATAAGTCCAATATGGAATAATATTCTTTTTCATACTATAAGTAGGTGAGGACATCTTTATCTTCTCCATCATATGACATTATATATACTTCTGCATTAGGCCTACATCTATTAGAAGACATAATACCCGATTCATAAAAGCTTAGTTTATCTAGATGCCTATGTTCTAGATATGGATCAATACCATGAAATAACTTGACAATCTTATCTTTATTGTATATAAAGTCATTCCATATAAAATCTCTATCAGTAGATTTATCCCAAGCCATTACAGACGAATTGATAGAACAATACTTATAACGATTGCCTATTGTATTTACATTTAGTTCTTCTAAATTTTCCCAGTCACATTTAAACAATCTCATATATGGATTATCTTTTTCAAGTTTACCATTAAGATGTCTTAGAATTTCTAAATCTAAATCTAAAAATATACCTGGTTCTGGAAATAATTCTGTTGAAAAGAAACACATTTTATACCACCACTTTTCTAAATCAAAATCAGGAAGTGGTAACACATTTACATTTTTGTGTATATCTTTTGGATTGTCTGTCAGACAAGTTAGATTTGGAAGATTAGTGTATAAGTAATTTACGTGTTTTGCTGAGTACTTTTCACCGTGCTTAATACAATAATAATTATATTCCATATTTAGAGTTGTATTCATCAAAAGCTGTTTTCAAATTTTTATGTAATTGTTCTATAGAGCCACTATTATCTATATGTCTTATATTATTCCAGTCTATGTACATAGAACCTCTTCTCCAATTATCATCTTTGATTTCTCCACCAACCATTTTGCCTGGTATTAATAAATCACTAAGAGTATCAACTTCCGCAGAGTAAAATCCACTCCAAACTTTATCTCTCCAGTCTATGATTCTCTGAATATCTGCATCAGTCATTTTTGGGGGTTTTTTTACTGATTGATTTGGATACTTTTCACCAGAATTATAATTCACAAAAGTTCCTTCTCCTGTCAAAAAACCGTTTTTTCTTGCTATCTCTTTATGTTCTTTGAACATCTGTTCATTAGTTCTTTCAATTGTCCAACATTGAATATCAGATAGTCTATTATTTTTAATGGACCATACAGCTAGTGCAAACCAAATGGCGTCATTTTCAATTTCAATTATTTGTCCCTTGGTAGATAAATAATTATATACTGTTTCAGCATGATTATTAACGAAACCATGAAATCTTTCTATACATTCGTCCATCATCTCTTGTGCTGTTTTTCCTTCCAGTTCACCTTCAACTACCCAATAGTTTTTATATGTTCCATCAAAATCCTCCTGATCAGAGCCATATGGCCAACTTGGCTCCCACTCATTAGAAATATCATGAATACCTCCCGGAGTAGCCCTTTTAAATTGTTCATCAGTCATTATAGGATCACCTCTACCGCATAATGTATAGAGATAAGCAAAACTTTCTCTTGGACCCCATCTCCAAGTCTTAACTGATGGCTCAAAAGATTCATCACCGAAATAGTTTAAAGCAGTTGTTTTACCAGATTTACTGTTTACGCCTATTACTATCATTGTTAATTTCCTCTTTTCTTTATTTAGTCAAACAAAACACCATATGTATTCTATCTGCTGAACCTAAATTAAGTGCTGTATGTCGATAACGAGTGTCTAATTTATA
>Ga0115012_10000357_pt1 | contig 26345 bp, 17 predicted proteins | sample TroAtlMetagenome_FD_88706 | JGI IMG/M metagenome (GOLD analysis project Ga0115012, IMG submission 88706) | Marine eukaryotic phytoplankton communities from Atlantic Ocean - Tropical Atlantic ANT10 Metagenome | ecosystem: Environmental > Aquatic > Marine > Oceanic | place: Tropical Atlantic...
AAGAAAGGCTTTAAGCCACTTTGGTTTTGGCTTAAAGCGCTCAATCAAGCTTAAACCATAAAATAAACTTCGTGAAGCAATAAAACTTGAAGCTAGCAAGATGGCAATAAAACCCGCGTGCTCTTGCATCATACTTAAAGCGGCAAACTGTACGGCGCCCGCATACACAAACAAGCTTGTAATGGGCGCCCAAAATCCAGGGAAGCCTGCTTTAATCCAAAGCACAGCATACACAAGACCTAACGGAAAATAGGCAAAAAAAGTGGGTAGACTCAACTGAAAGCCTCTTTTACATTCTTTACTTATTTGCATGACTCACTCACAAAAGCTTTTTTCTGCATGGTTGATGGCCAATATCATCAGTTGCGGGCGCCTTACGCCACGAAACTCGTTAATATCAAGTTTATAAGCCATGCGAGCATGTTTGATGCGTGGGTTTGGCCAATCATTCAGATTGACATTAAATAAAATCCCATCCAAACAATCATCGCCTGACTCATGCCTTAATACTAATTTTAGATGATTTTTTCCAACTATGCGTTGACTCACAATTTCAAAGTGATTATCAAAGACAGGCTCCGGGAATTGCTGCCCCCATGGGCCTGCATCTTGCAGCGCTTCGGTAAAAGAGGTGGTGCAATGATGCGCCTCAAGCGGACCATCAGTAAGCACTTCATTTTCAAGCTGCACACCTGCGAGCATATCACTCAAGGTTTGGGTGAATGCAGCTTTAAAAGCATCAAAGTGTTTGGGCTCTATACTTAAACCTGCAGCCATAGCATGGCCACCAAACTTGATAATAAGACCAGGATGCATCGCATCTACTTTCGCTAACACATCACGGATATGAACGCCCTCAATCGAGCGCGCTGACCCTTTTAACTCTGTATCACTCACACATGCAAACACAATGGTTGGCCTGTGGTATTTTTCTTTCAAACGACCAGCAAGGATACCTATCACGCCTTGGTGCCAAGCTTTGTCCATTAAGCAAAGCCCCGATGGTAAGTTTTTTTCATTGATAGATAAATAACTGAGTGATGCCAAAGCTTGCTCGTGCATGTCTTGCTCAATTTGGCGGCGCTCAAGATTAAGCTCGTCGAGCTTTTTCGCCATCACCAAACCTTCATCCAAAGATGGTGCCAAAAGACAAGCAATCCCCAGCGACATATCATCGAGACGCCCCGCTGCATTGAGCCTTGGGGCAATGGCAAAACCAAAGTCTGCTTCGCGTAAGGTTTTAGCATTGCGCTTGGCAATGTCTATCAGTGCCGAAATGCCAGGCCTAACCAGACCTGCTCGAATGCGCTTTAAACCTTGCTCGACCAAAATACGGTTGTTTTTATCTAGAGGCACAACATCAGCAACAGTACCTAGTGCAACCAAATCTAAAAACTGGGCCATATTGGGCTCTTCGATATGCTTTGTATCAAACCACCCCATTTGTTTAAGCTCAGCACGGAGCGCAAGCATAACATAAAAAATCACCCCTACCCCTGCCATAGATTTGCTCTCAAAATTATCCCCTGGCTGGTTGGGATTAACAATAATAGCATCAGGCAAAGTTTCACCTGGCAAGTGATGGTCAGTGACCAAAACATCGATGCCTAAGCCTTTAGCATGAGCAACCCCTTCATGACTGGCTATGCCGTTATCAACCGTAATGATTAAATCCGGCTTTTGTTGGTGAGCCACCTCGACAATTTCAGGTGTGAGGCCATAACCAAATTGAAAACGATTAGGAACCAAATAATCCACATGTGCCACACCCATAGCCCCTAAAACAGCAACGGCAACGGCAGATGAAGTCGCACCATCCGCATCAAAGTCGCCCACCACCAAGACACGCTCTTTTTCATGCAAAGCTTTGGCGAGTCGCTTTGCTGCAACATCAATGTGCAATAGATTTTGATAAGGCAATAAATGCTTTAATGCCTTTTCTAAGCTCTCTTTTTTCGTAACCCCTCTTGAGGCATACACCCTTTGCAATATAGGTGGAAAATCTTGCAGTGATGCAGCTATTTCTGGTGTTTCACGTCTACGGATTTTTTTCATGAAGGCCTAAACTATCAACTCAGATTTGTAGCCAATTTTATATCTTCACGCTCACTTAATCTATGATATCATTGTACAATTTAACAATGATCCATACCTCATGCATATTCAACAGGAACCCAAAAACCAACACACCATTCAATCATACAGCGATACTGGTGTTAACATTGATGGCACCACTTATGAATCCAGCCTGATTGTATGTCGTGACAGGCTTATATCACCCTGGGAAACGAAGCGTGAAGATGCTCTAACCAGCACGCAGCTATTGCCTTTACTAGAATTGAAGCCAGAAATCATCATCATCGGCTCAGCCAAGCCAGATGCTTACCGAACACATCCCGCCTTGCTGGCACTTAATGCGAAGGGCATCGGTATTGAGTGCTTGGATATTGGCGGTGCTGCTAGAACATTTAATCTATTACTGAGTGAGCATAGAGATGTAGTTGTGGGCTTTATTCTATGAAGCTTACGTTTGTATTTGTATCCGATCCAACCAGCACTTTTGAGCTGGAAGTCAGTAAACACTTTTCTCTCCCAGTATTTCGAGCACTGATTGTGAGCTTCTTAGATCTTAAAGTGATGCAGCATGACTGCATCCAGCTAGAACCCCATAGCCTTGGCCACTTTGTCATTACGTCCCATCGTACTCTGCACCAGGCATTCATCAAGCACACGCTGAGTACACTCATGGATTTTTATAATACACAGTCCATCCACAAACAAAACGATTTTTTTTTATAAACCCACTTGAGGGGCCAAATAAAAACAAGCCGTACTATCAGTCCCGGCGTGCATTAAAAAATAAAATTGAAGCAATGATTACTCAGGAAAACGAAAGACTCAAAAGCAACATGAGGGCCATAGCAGATGCCACACTCAGCGGCGTGCTGAGTGGAACGATTTCAAGTCGACTATCCCTATGCATCACAGATAAAACCTTCAAGCTATTAAAATCAATGGGCTCAGACACCATTGATTTATCAGAGGAATCAATGGTGTCTGAGCCCATTGATTTTACTTAGTAACTCTTGGTCTTAGATAAAGCAAATAACGCTTCAAGCCTTCAGTTAATGTGGAGAACTTATCACCCCAACTTTGACTGGGCTCAAGCAGTAACAGCCTAAAAAATTGGCTTAAAATAAAGTAGCCCTCTACTCGAAAGCATCTTACCATATTCAGCAACTTATACTTGGCTTGTACTTCATCAATGGCCAGTGTCACTTTACTCCCATCAAGACACTGAGGTTTTTTCTCACTAAACACGGTTATAAGTGTCTCTTTGACCAAGTTTCCAAGCCTGGTTTTAGCATAAAGCCCTGATGCGATTAAATCTTGATGGGCTCTATCTGTAATAGACTGCAGAAGCTCATCATCTTTGACTTTATTAAGCACCTCTTCAATATTAGAGAAATCTTTTTTGAGAGGGATGTAATGTACATTGGGTTGACATACGCCGCTATACTCACCTTCGAACATCACCATACATGCCTTTGCAGCCGCTGCTTCAAAAACACGAGGAGATACTGCACTGTACATTAGATTACCTTCATAAGGCTGAAGTTCAGCATGGTGCACATCGTGAAAGCTCGCTTTGGGATTTTTCCTTAGGTAGCGTCTGACTTTTTGGCTGACCTCACCACTTCTATCCCAAATGCTAGCGCCACTTTCTGTGCCTAGTACCACTTTGACACTCTGAAGTGCATTTAGCCAGGCATCGCCATAAATGCGGTCTGATTCTTCAACACTGATATCAAGTGCCAAGTTGTGCGACTTTGCATACTTAGGGAACTGCTCAGCAATCTCAATTTTTTCATGTCCAAGCATACCCAGCCTGTAATCAAAACGTCGACTACGATAGAACACATCCATTTTTCGAGCCTTGATAGGGGGTGCATTCAGCTGCTCTAATGACTCATCCACATAGCCTGTGAGCACTTCATGTATTTTGAGAGAGGTCATGCTGCTTAACTTAGGATATGCCTGCGCTCTGAGCTCTGGACGAACAATTGAAAACATAAGGTCAAAGCCAAGAGCTTGAATGATTGACTCCGTCTTATCTACCTTTTGGTACTCATCTTGAATAAACAAAAACTTAACACCTTGAAAGCGCTTAATTTTGTGTTTTAAAGGTTTGCTTAAATAGTAAGCATCGTAAATCTTGATAGAAAAATGAATACCAATGGCATCAAACTGATGCAAATTAAGCTTGTCAGATGTTCGACAAGTAAGGGGGTTGATAATATGCCAATTAAACTGCTCGTTTGATGCTGCTACGGCTCGGATATGGTCACCCACAGCAACAGCTTTATGTGTGGTATCTGCAAGAAGTAGAACGTTGGGTTTTGTATTCACGATGCAGCACCTTGACTACTTTGCTTACGTACAAAAAACTTATGGTACGCTCTTAATCTTAACCGTATGCCAAGTGGCAAACGCTGATAAAGAAGCATGCCCTTCGCGACCAATTGCTTAAAAATACGGCGGTATTGGATGGCCACCTGAAACTCATCTTTACTATAGCCATGTGCTGTTTTGATAATTTCGCGTTCGGCAAATTCTTTCGAAATAACATCATCTACATGCGTAATAAAACTCTGATACTGATACTTTGGGTTTAAAGCAATTTCATCAAACGTAACATCCACCATGTTCTGTAAAAAAGCATCATCCTGTAAATAAGCTTTGACTTCTTCGAGGTTGCTAAAATCTTTTTTTAGCTCAATATAGTGCCGGCCCTTCACCAAAACATTGGAGTAAGTCCCTTCAAATAGCACGAGTGCGGTTTTTAGGGCAATGGCTTCAAAACAACGGGGCGATATCACATTCAATGGATACAAGCCCTCTTTATCTAGAAAAAACTTGGCTTGTACTTCTTGAAAAGAAGCATTGGGATGAGCCACCTGATAGGCTTCAACTTCGTGCTCGAGCTCACCTGTAAAGTCAATCACACTGGTACCACTTTCAACCCCCAGTGTTGCCTTACATGAACTTAAGAATTGGTTCCAATTGCCACCATAGATTCTATCACTTTCATTGGCAGAGACATCAGAGCGAATACCTGAACCTTCAGGCAATTTCTGCTGCCACTTTTCGGCGATATCTGATTTATCACGTGCAAGCTCACCATACCAATAAGGCAACTCCCGACCCCGATAGCCAACATGAAGCGCCCTATCTTTAATAGGCACTTGGTCAGTGACTTCAGTTAAACGCTTTGGAATATAACCTGTTAAATTATGATATTTTGAAAGTTTAGGTAAGCGTTTAGGTGAGTAAATGCTACCAAACACGTGCTCTTCAAAACACGTAAACAAGACATCCATACCAAGCGCGTCAAGCTCATCAACCATAGCATTGACTCGGCGGTATTCATCTTGAATAAAAATAACTTTCAAGCCCTGAAAATCGTGAATCTTTGTTTTGGCCGCTTGACTTAAGTAAGAAGAACGCAAAACAAAAATGGAGTAATGCACAATCAAAACATCAAAGCGGTTCAAATCTAACTTTTTAGAAAAGTTACCTAAGTTTGAGTATAGCCAGATGTTATGTTCTGAATACTGCTGAAAAGCATCAATATGGTCACGTATGGTATTAGCACCCGCACCAAGCGGCGGCTTATTACATAAAAACAAGATGTTGAGTGGTGTGCTCATGCACGTGTCTCAAAACTGGATAGTAAAAGGTCTACAATTTTGCCTGATGCATTACCATCACCAAACAAAGTCTCAGAACCCGTCCTTACTGCAAAATCTTGCTCAAAATCTTCAAGTAAAGAAAAAGGCTTACTTGGCGAGCATAAGTGGTTCCATCCTGCATCAACCAACTCAAACCACTCTGTCTCATCTCTAAGCGTGATGCAGGGCACTTGATTAAAATAAGCCTCTTTTTGTATACCACCTGAATCCGTGATAATACGCTTAGCATGCTCTTCAAGATAAAGCATATCAAGGTAGCCTATTGGCTCTATCACTTTGACGCACTCAGATAGCTTATCAAGTGCTTCATACTCTACAAGTTTTGCACGGGTTCTTGGATGCAAAGGTAAAACCAAGTTATGGTGTTCACCAAGCTCAAGTAAAGCATCAATAATATGCTCCATTCGAGCTTTTGAGTCTGTATTTTCTGCACGGTGCAGTGTAATCAGTGCATAGTCTTTTACGTTAAGATTAAGTGCTTTTAATGGGTTGTCTTGACGACTTTGGTTTAACTGATTGTAAAACAGTGTTGCGTCAAACATTACATCACCAACCCAATGAATGTTTTCGGCATCAGTGCCTTCTTTCAAAAGCTGTGTTTGGGCAGACTCAGTAGGGACAAATAAGCTCGTGCTGATGCTGTCTGTAGCAATACGGTTGATTTCTTCAGGCATACGTCGGTTAAAAGAGCGAATGCCTGCTTCCACATGCGCAACCGGGATATGCAGCTTAACCGCTGCAAGTGCACCTGCGAGTGTTGAGTTGGTATCACCATACACCAACACGCAGTCTGGTGACTCTTCGAGTAACACTTGCTCGATACGCTCAAGCATTTGGCCTGTTTGCGCACCATGCGATCCAGAACCTACCTGTAAATGATGTTTGGGCTTTGGGATACTAAGCTCATCAAAAAACAACCCTGACATATTCTCATCATAGTGCTGCCCGGTATGAATAATACACTCTGAAATGCCTTCGGCGCTTTGTATTGCTCTTGAAACAACAGCCGCTTTCACAAACTGAGGTCGCGCGCCAATAATAGTACAAACCTTCATGCGAAACTCACCACCCCATCGATTTGATAATATTCATCACCCGTATACTCACACACAGCCTTTAAAGCACCTGGCTTGTCATCTGGTTTGAACTCAAGACGCTCACCAAAACGGCTCATCCAGCCTATCTGTCGAGCTGGCACACCTGCCATCAAGGCATAAGGTAAAACATCTTTGGTGATAACAGCACCCGCCGCCACAAAAGCATACTCGCCTATACTCACGCCGCAAACAATGGTGCAATTGGCACCAAGCGTTGCGCCTTTTTTAACAATGGTATCACGATATTCGTGCTTGCGGCTTACGGCTGAGCGTGGGTTGTATACATTGGTAAACACCATACTTGGGCCACAAAATACATCGTCTTCGATGAAAACATTGTCGTATACAGAAACATTGTTTTGGATTTTAACGTTGTTACCAATGGTTACTTTATTGCCGACAAATACGTTTTGGCCCAAACTGCATTTATCACCAATTGAAGCACCTGCACACACATGAGCCCAATGCCATATATGTGTACTTGCACCTATTTTTGCGCCTTCATCGACAATGGCTGTTTCGTGTATCACATCCTGCACACTCATGCTTATAACTCCAAGGGTAAATGTACGGTCTTGTCGTCTCGTGCTGAACGATAGGCTGCAATTAAGAGCTCGAGTGAGCGTAAACCTGAGCGACCATCCGTGACTTCAGACTGCTCACCACGTAAGCACCGAATCACATTGGCATAGTAAGGTACATGCCCAAAGCCATACACAGAAGAAGTTTCATAGTTTTCATTACGAATAGCCTCATCCTCGGACATAGGCTCTGCAAACTCCCAGTGCTGAATTTTATTCGCAGCAATACCACCAATACGAACTGTGCCTGACTCCCCCAGAATAGTGATGGAGCCTTCATAGTTTTTAGGGTGTGTTAACATGGTGACATTGATTGAGCCAAGGGCACCGCTACGCCAGCGAATGTTCATCACACCACTGTCTTCAGCCTCAATACTGCGACCCAGGGTACCCATCATCGCATGTACTGAATCAATAGGGCCCAACAACCACTGGATTAAGTCAACATAGTGGCTTGCTTGATTCATAAAAGCGCCACCGTCCATCTCCCAAGAACCACGCCATGCACACATATCATAATAATCCTGTGGTCTTGTCCAAAACACATTGACATTGGCCATATAGATATTGCCAAAACGCCCTGCTTTGATGGCTTCTTTCAAAGCTTGTATCGGTGGGTTTAAGCGATTTTGCTTAACCACAAATAACTGGACGTCTGCATTATCACAAGCCTTCACCATGTCTAAGCCGTCTTGCCACTTGGTTGCCATAGGTTTTTCAGTAAGCACATGCTTACCTGCACCTGCAACTTGAATGGTTTGCTTGGGATGTAAACCACTTGGTGTGCACAAAACAACAAGATCGATGTTGTCTTGCTCGAGCATGGCCTTTAAATCGTTATAGACGGCCGCACCATGTGGCTTGGCAGCCTCTTCCGCCGCTTGCTGATTTTTATCACATACAGCAACCAAAGCCAGATCATCTGCGTGATGCGTGATTGCATCTAAATGATTCTTAGAAATGCGGCCACAGCCAACAAGACCGACATTGATTTTTCTATTTGTAATGGTTGATGACGCTTGATTCATGCTTATGCACTCACAATAGTTTCAGTTGAATATGCTCGAAATGCCCCTCTTGTATCTATGATTAGTCTCGCATGTCTTGCAATCAAATCATAGTCAAAGGCTTGGTGTGCTGTGGCAAGTACCACACAGTCATACTGCGACAATGTCTCAGAATTAAGAGGTACACTATGCAAATCAAAATGATGCTCTCGCATGGCAGGAAATACGGGCACATGCGGGTCACTATAAGCCACACTTGCACCTTTTTCTTGGAGTAACTCTAAAATTTCAGTAGAAGGTGACTCTCGCATATCATCGACATCACGCTTATAAGCAATACCAAGCAGTAAAATGGCGCTGCCTTTAATCGGTCGCTCACGCTCATTTAAAGCATCAGCAACCTTATTGACCACCCAATGTGGCATACGGCTATTAATCTCACCCGCAAGCTCAATAAAGCGCGTATGCATGCCAAACTCGCGTGCCTTCCAGGTCAAGTAAAAGGGGTCGATTGGAATACAGTGACCACCAATACCAGGGCCAGGATAGTATGGCACAAACCCAAAAGGCTTGGTGGCAGCTGCATCGATGACCTCATGGATATCTATATCCATTTTGTCGGCTAAGATTTTCATTTCATTCACAAGCCCAATATTCACTGAGCGATGAATATTCTCTAAAAGCTTGGTCATTTCAGCAACGCGGGTTGAAGAGACTTTGACCACTTTATCGATAACAGCATTATACAAAGCATGACCCACTTCAATACAAGCAGGGGTATCACCACCACAGACCTTAGGAATACTTGCTGTTGTGAAGTTTACATTACCTGGATCTTCACGCTCAGGCGAATATACCATGAAAATATCTTCTCCAACTTTAAAGCCTTTAGACTCAACACGCGTTTTTAACTCTTCATCCGTAGTACCTGGGTAGGTGGTGCTTTCGAGTGAGATAAGCTGGCCTGGACGCAAGTGTGGTAATAAAGCATCCATCGTTTCCAAAACAAACGTAAGATCTGGCTCACGATATTTATTCAGCGGCGTCGGCACACACATAATTAAAGCATCAGCTTCTGTTGCAGCACTAAAATCATGGGTTGCACTGATTTTCTCGCGTACAGCTGCAATCGACTCAGAAGAGATATGCTTGATGTAGGATTTGCCTTCATTGAGACTCTCGTTTTTCCGGTCATCCACATCAATACCAAGCACACGGTAGCCTGCTTCAGCAAAACGCAGCATCAAAGGCAAGCCCACATAACCAAGACCAATAATCCCTATGATTGCTTCTTTGTTATTGATTTTTTCTATAAATGCTTCTTGCACAGCATATCTCCTTAAGTTCTTATGCTATCTCTGACACTTGCTCCACAACAGATTGAACCCCCGCTATCACTTTATCTTGGTCTGCTTCACTCAAATAAGGATGCATAGGTAGACTCATCACACACAGACTTGCAGCTTCAGCATGCGGAAATGCTACATCATTATCACAAAGGCCAACAAGTGCTGGTTGCTTATGCAGTGTTTTGGGATAATGTACCGCAGTCGGGATGCCGAGCGCTTTGAGCTCTGCTTGCACTTGGTCACGATTTGGCACTTCAATGGTATATTGCGCAAAAACACTGGTATTATGTGAGGCGACTTGCGGTGTGGTTACCACACTTGATAAACCTTGTTTATATCGCGCAGCAACTGCTTGACGCTTTTCAATTTCATCGGGAAATATCGTCATTTTCTCAAGTAAGATAGCAGCTTGTATTGTATCTAGTCTTCCGTTGACACCAAGACGCGCATGTTGATAGCGCTCAGCCTGACCATGCACACGAATCGAGCGCATCAACGCTGCAAGCTCATCATCGTTGGTAAAGCATGCCCCACCATCACCATAGCAGCCCAAAGGCTTAGACGGGAAAAAGCTGGTACAACCAATGGTAGATAGATTACCTGAGTGCCGTCCCTTATAGGTCGCACCAAAGCTTTGGGCGCCATCTTCAATCACAGGTAATTGGTGACGAGCTGCAATCTCATTGATTTTATCAAAATCAGGACACTGGCCATACATACTAACTGGCATAATGGCTTTGGTTTTAGGCGTGATGGCAGCTTCTATCAGACTTGCATCTATGTTGTATGTACTTCTATCTATGTCAACAAAAACAGGGGTTGCACCAAGTAAGGCAATCACTTCTGCAGTAGCAAAAAAGCTAAAAGGTGAAGTTATCACTTCATCACCAGGCCTAACCCCAACTGCCATCAGTGCAATCAAAAGTGCATCAGTGCCGCTGGAGACACCAATGGCATGTTTGACACCAGCAAAGTTTGCAAGTTCTGACTCAAGCTCAGAAACTTCAGGCCCCATAACATAGGCACCATGCTCTATAACTTTGTGGATCCCAGCCATGATATTATCTTCAATCCGCGCGCGCTGCGTTTTTAGATCAATAAACTGCATGCTCATGGTTCATATTCTCCGAATTTATAGGTAGTTCAAAAGCTCTGGCATATAGCGCTTATGATTCGCCATACACTTTTTAATAAAGCTTTGATTTTGTACTGTCCAATCAATGGTTTCTTTTAAGCCTTCAGGCAGCGAAGTTTTTGCAGCAAAACCAAGCTCTTGCATAGATTTGGTTGGATCTCCATGCCGCTTACCTGAACGGTCCCAAGCGCGTTTCGGCATATCACCAATTGGCGTTGTGTTAGTAGTCATTTCATTAATCATCTGCGCAAGCTCACCAATCGAGGTTTCAACCCCTGAAGCTATATTATATACACCACCAGCATTGCCTTTAAGTGCACAAGCCATCAGCCCTTCAGCCACATCATCAACATGAATAAAGTCACGCGTAGCAATACCGCCATTTTCAACAGGTAGTGCTTCTTGATGTAGAGCTTTAAAAATAAATGTGGGGGTTACATTACGCCATACGGTATTGGCATTACCGCGCCAAATACCTGCACCCAAAACTTCACCTGGGCCATACACATTTTGAAAGCGAGCTTTCACAAAAGGCAACTGATAACGCATGTAATAATAGTTACCATAGAACTCACCGAAGATTTTAGACATCTGATACGGGCTGTCTAAGTAGAGTGAAACTTCTTCAGATTCAACCGTCGCCTCAGTATCATCAAACGTTTTTTTAGCAATGGTGCAACCTGCTGCTGCATAAACTACTTTTTTGATTTGTTTAAAGCGACTGATGCGGTCAAACAACTTAAGGCTGGTTAAGGTGTTGTTCTCATGATCTTTAAGTGGATCTTCAATCGAGCTTTGATTGCCGTGATACGTTGCCAGATGAAAAACATAATCTAAATCTTCTGGTAAATCATACAATACTTTATCTTCAGTAATGGATGCATGCACAAAGCTAACAGCATCATGCTCTGGAACTTGAGCAATATCTGCAGATAAAAGATTATCGACGACAATGACTTCTTTTGGATTTTGTGTTACTAGCCTGCGCGTGAGCGCACTGCCGACAAAGCCCGCACCACCAACGACTAAAATTTTTTGATCAGAAAAACCTGACACACATGCCTCCATGATAGATGATTTAGGGCTTTGCCGACACAAAGCCCTATCGTTGAAACTTAAGCTTCTTCTGTTTCTTCAGCGCGAAGATGTGTAAAGGTTTGTTCAATACCAAAATGCTTATAGTATTCAATGGCAGCTTTTACGCCCGACTCGAGGCTTGTCTTCACAGCCCAGTCGAAATCTGCATGTGTGCGTGATGGGTCAAGTAAGATGGTAAAAGCATCATCTGGGTTGCGTGGACGAACTTCGACTTCTTTATCCAGTGTCATTTCAAGTGCTTTTAATGTCGCATCAAATAATTCTTTAATAGAAACATCACCGCCTGAAGAAATATGGTAGTAACCTTGGCCTGCGCCTTCCACTGCTTTCTCAACACAATCAACCAAGTCATCAATAAAAATAAAGTCACGACGCGTATCCATGACAAAGCATGGTTTTTCTTGGGTTAGACGATGGTAAAAAGTAGGCAGAGGGCCACTGATGTTTCGAGGACCGTAAGCATTGGCAAGTCTGAATGAAACAAAGTTCATGCCAGAAAGCTCTACATAGTGCTCAGCAGCGGTTTTACTGATGGCATAACTGCTACCACGTGCATTGATATGATGGGACAATGTAACAGGCTGCTCTTCGGGCTTTAAACCGTAGCATAATGCTGTTTGAAAATAGACAATGCGCTGGCAATCAACTTGCTTTGCCGCTTCGATAATATTAACAGTACCAAGCACATTGGTTTTGGCATCTTCAACCCAGTTATCTGGATCTTTATAAGATGCTGCGGCGTGCACAACCACTTCTGGCTTAAAGTCAGCAAAAATTTGCTGCATGGCTTCACCATTGGCAATGGTTTCTTCGATAAAAGTTAATCTTTCGTGAGACTTTAAGTTATCACGGCGGCCTGTTTCGAAGTTATCGATGGCAAGTACAGTATCACCCTTTGCCAATAATCTGTCTGCTAGGTGTGAGCCGACAAAACCCGCACCACCTGTAATCAATACTCTCATAGTTAGCCTCTTTATTTATATTATTTCAGCTTGCCTTTCCTTGACGAGGCGTTGATACGATGCCGCCTTATCATGAAACTGCTGTTGCCAAACTTCATAACTTAAAAACCCCCACTGCTTACGAGTAAACTGTGGGCTTTTTTCAAAATCTTCCAGCACATGCTTGTGATCAAAGTAGCTGTTTTGGCGACTCTGACCCGCTTGCAACATATCAAACACGTAAGATTTCATGTTTCCTTGCATCCACTCGGTAAGTGGCACCGGGAAGCCCATCTTGTCTTTGCGACTCGTTACCTCCTTGGGCAACAGGTTTGCAAACGTCTCTTTCAGCAAGTGCTTCATGCGTCCATCTTTAAATTTTATATTTGCAGGAATGGTCGCCATGAACTCAATCAAGGGATAGTAAAGGAATGGCACTCTCGCTTCAAGGCCATGAGCCATACTCATGCGATCTTCCACATGCAGCAGACCAGGAAGCAAACACTTAAAGTCAAAATGTGTCATACTATCAAAATATGACTCTGCCCGCTCAAATTTGGCGGCATTAAATACATTTAAAAACTTTTGGTATACTTTTTGTTGCTCAACATCCTTTAGGGCTGCCTCATGTTGAATATCTGGCGCTCGGTTGACCAAGGCAAAATAACGTTTTTCAAGCGATTCAAACAGGCCATTTTTCCAAAAGCGCTTAAGCATAGGCTTATAAGCTTTAAGCACTTCAAGATTGGGAATAATCGATTCTGCGGTGACGACAAAATTACCCTGCTGATAATTACCTTCAATGGCAGCTTTAATACATTGTTCAAAGTATGCCATGAGGTAACGGGCATAGCCGCCAAAAATCTCATCGCCACCTTGACCACCCAAAACCACTTTTACATGCTTGGCTGCCATTTCTGACACCATGTACTGCGGAAACACCCCAGGTCCCGCAACGGGAAAGTCTAGGTGGTACATAATAGATTCTAGATGATTTTGAAAATCAGCCTGGGTGATATCACAAATATGAAGCTTTGAGCCTGTGCGCTTGGCTACAGCTTCAGCATATCTGCTTTCATCATAGGCTTCGCTTTCAAGAAAACGCCCATGAAAAAAAGGCAATGCCTTGGCTTTTTCTTTAGAGCTCAATAAACCTATTAAGCTTGAGTCGATGCCACCACTTACATAAGCGCCAACTTGTACATCGGCTCTTAAATGAAGCGCGACAGACTCATGTAAGATCTCTTCAAGACGGGTCTGGATATCGGCTTCAGTTGCATCATAATCGATGTTGAAGTGCACATCCCAAAACTTCCATTTTTTTAACCCCATAGGGGTCATGGTTAATGCTTGCGCTGCTTCTAGCTGTAGCACCCCATCAAACAGCGTTTGCTCACCCATAGGGTACTGAAACGTCACATACTCAACAAAAGCTTCGCGCTGCGTTTTAATCTCTGGAAGAAACGGCAAAAGTGCTTTACTTTCGGAGGCGAAGTAAAAAACATCATCAACTACAGTATAATAGAATGGCTTAATGCCAAAGTGGTCTCGTGCACAAAAAAGCGTTTCACCATCCCAAAGCGCAAAAGCAAACATACCTTTGAAGTGCTTCACACAATCCACACCATAGACATGATAGGCAGCAAGAATCACTTCAGTATCAGAGTGTGTTCTAAAAGTCCATTTGGATTTAAGTTGCGCTCGAAGTTCAACAAAGTTGTATATTTCACCATTAAAGACCAACACTTCGCCATTGGGTCCAAGCATAGGTTGAGATGCATCTTCAGACAAATCTACAATGCTCAGCCTTCTATGCACAAAGCCCACAGACTTGCTTGCACTTGCCCATACCCCAGCATCATCAGGGCCACGATGAGCAATCAAGCCATCCATCACATGTAGTTTGTGCGCGAGGCCTTCAATGGCTTGATGCTTTAAGTGAATGGCGCCAGCTATGCCACACATAAGTCTGCTTCAAACGGATCTTTTAACACAACCATCGCATCACGCTCAGGGCCTGTAGATAATAAATCGATAGAAATACCTAAAATAGATTCAAGCTTTTGAATATATGCCTTGGCATTTTCAGGCAAAGCGTCTACGCTTGTGCACCCAACTGTAGACTCACTCCAACCGGGTACTTCTTCATAAACAGGTACCAAGCCTTCATAATCTTCAGCTGCATTTGGTGGATATTCTAAAACTTCTCCCGCTTTATTTGTATATTTTGTTGCAATACAAATGGTTTCTAAGCCGTCAAGCACATCGAGCTTTGTGAGGCATAACCCCGAAATACTATTAAGCTCAATAGAGCGCCTTAATAACACGGCATCAAACCAACCGCAGCGCCTTGGTCTGCCCGTAACTGCACCAAACTCATGGCCTTTTTCAGCCAAATACTTACCAGTATCATCAAAAAGCTCGGTTGGGAACGGGCCACCACCCACACGTGTGGTATAAGCTTTGGTAATACCAAGTACATAATCAATTTGCCTTGGGCCCAAGCCTGAGCCTGTACTTACAGCACCGGCTGAAGTATTTGAAGATGTGACAAATGGGTAGGTCCCATGGTCGATATCTAAAAACACACCCTGAGCGCCTTCAAACAGAATACGCTTATCCTGCTTTGCATATCTTTGCACCTCTGCAGCCACATCACAAATCATGGGCTCTATGAGCGCATGCCAGTCATCATACGAAGCCATAACATCTTCAAGCTTAACTTCTGGCTGTTTGTAGAGGTTTTTTAATAAGAAGTTATGGTAAGTCAAAAGCTCTCCAAGCTTTTCGGTAAAGCGTGCTTTATGACTTAAATCACTAACACGAAGACCACGTCTTGCAACTTTATCTTCGTAAGCAGGGCCAATACCACGCCCTGTGGTTCCAATAGCATTATTACCTCGGGCTACTTCACGCGCTTTATCTAGGGCAATATGCGAAGGTAAAATAAGCGTGCTGGCGCCACTGACTTGTAGCTGCTCACGTACCTTAACTCCTGTTGCCTCAAGTTCTTCAACTTCGGCTTTGAGAGCATCTGGTGACAACACCACACCATTGCCGATATAGCAACGAACACCCGCATGCAAAATGCCTGATGGAATCAATCTTAAAATAGTTTCTTTGCCGTTGATATTGAGTGTATGGCCAGCATTGTGTCCACCTTGATAGCGAACCACAGCACTGACATGGTCAGATAACCAATCAACAACCTTACCTTTTCCCTCATCTCCCCAGTGCGTCCCTAACACAACAACGCGCTTAGCCGCCATTCGTATTTACCCCATGTTTAAAATAGTTGAAAAATGCACTACTCTGATCCAGAACGAGTATACTATCTTTTTCATTAAAACTCTTCTCGTAAGCCTTCAGGCTTCGATACAACTCAAAAAACTTTTGATCTTTTCCAAAAGCATCTGAATACACACTTGCAGCTTCAGCTTCACCTTGTGCGCGTAGTTTCTCACCATCACTGCGGGCCTTAGCGACAGTGACTGTCACTTTGGCATCTGCACCAGCACGAATGGCCTCAGCTTCTGCTTGACCATCTGCACGATGTCTGTTTGCAATTTTTTGCATATCGGCACGCATTCTTTGATAAATGGCATTACTGGTATTAGCAGGAAGCTCAATACCCTTGATTCGCACATCGACCACATGAATACCAAGCTTACTTGCGCCTACTTCGGCACCCTCTCGTAATACTTCCATAACGTCATCACGGCCACCAGAAACCACATCCGAAATGGTGCGCTTACCAAACTGGGCACGCAAAGAAGTATTCAGCTGCTGTTCAAGCAGAGTTTCAGCTTTAAACTGATTACCACCTGTGGTTTTAAAGTAGCGAGCGATATCAACAATACGCCACTTCACGTAGTAATCGACCAAAACGTCTTTCTTCTCTTTGGTCACAATACGTGATGATTTAATATCAAGTGTTTGCAAACGCGTATCGAACACACGTGTGGTTTCAATAAAAGGCCATTTTAGATGTAAGCCCGGTGCCAACACTTTGACTTCTTCACTGCCAGGCTCTCGCACAAGCTTACCAAGCTTCAATAAAATAGCGTGGCTACCTTGAGAAATCGTGAAGAAGCAACCTATTAGCACCATAAGTGCAAAAGTTGCAATACCGGTTAAAAAGACTTTACTTGCTTTCATTATGATGTTCTCCCAGCTCTGCCTGTTGGCCTTGTCGTTTGTCGACCATCAAAAAGTACAGATTTCGGTGATGCACTTGACTGTACCTCACCTGCATAAGGATCTACCTCTTCAACAGGCACAGGCTTTTTAGCCCCATCCAGCGCAAGCTTATCCAAAGGCAAATACATGAGATTACCTGCTTTACCATCAACCACGATGGTGCTGCTTTTTTGTAATACGCCCTCTAGAGCTTCTAAATACAATCTTTGACCTGTTACCTTGGGTGATCGTAAGTACTGTGGCAAGAGCGCCAAATATTCAGCAACGTTACCCTGCGCACGCAGTATAGTTTGCTCCGCTTGCGCCTTAGACTCAGCCATAATACGCTTGGCATTACCCTCTGCAATGGGCACAACACGCGCTTCATAAGCGCGAGCTTGCTCCTTAAAACGCTTCTCGTCTTCTTGCGCTTTAATAGCATCATCAAACGCATCTTGTACATTTTCAGGTGCTCTGGCTGGTTGAGGCGAAACATTAACGATTCTGATACCTGTTTTATAGCTCTTTAGAATCGCAGCCAAAGACTCCTGTACATTGGCACCCCATACTTCTCGGCCCTCTGTAATAATGGCATCAAGCTTGGTTGTGCCTATGACTTGGCGCAGTGCACTTGAGGTTGCTTGCTGCAAACTTTCTATAGGGTCAGATACGTTAAACAAGTAAGATTGGAGATCACCAATACGATACTGAACAACCAAGGCAACCGAAACCAGGTTTTCATCTTGCGTCAGCATTTGTGCACTGTAAGAGTAATCTGAAACTCTATCTACATTACGCGTAATTTTAGAGTCGACAATACGTGGTATCCAGTGCGGTCCGGGCCCTACGGTTTTTACATAGCGACCAAAACGTAGTACCACAGCTTCTTCAGCAGGATCTACAATAAAAATACCCGACAGTGCCCAAAGGGTTAAAGCTAAGAGCCCCATAAGCCCTGCAAGCACGGGTCCACCAGCATCTGTATCACCTGAGCTTGAGCCCGGTCCTTTTTTCTTTGATTTATCAGAAAATTTAGATCCACCAGAAATGACTTGTTTTAATTGTCTTTGCAATTTCTTTAATGCTTCATCTAAATCAGGGGGCTCTCCTCCTCCCTTTGAACCGCGTGGCGATTTATCTTGGCCTGGCTCATCCCATCCCATAGTTCATTCTCCAAGTATACGGAAACGAAAAGTAGAATTTTAGGTGGGTTCTTACACAGACGCAAGACCAAAGGCAGGTTTAGGGTCGTTTATTTTCTCCAGTGCCGACGAATGGGTATAATTACGCTCTAAATCAGACACGGGTTTATTCTCAAAAAAGCTCACATCAATCAATGCTGATTTGTCATACTTTGTTGTCGGATCTGATGCTTTGAGTAAAGCTTGCTCTTCGGCCGAGCATGGCATCGCATATAAGCCCACACAAGACATGAGCCATAATACCATACGCTTCACTGCCTCAAACGTGAACCAGCTCTCAACCGGGTTATAGGTAAGTAAGTCTTCCCTAAAAGCGCGCTGCAACATATAACCGCGCATGGCTTCAATCCGTGCTTGTACCGACTCACTCTTATCAGACGCAAGCATGCGTAAGTGCTGCATATGAGCTCGCTTTTGCTTCAGCGTTGCCTCAGTTTCAAGGCTGTGTTCGTGGTTGTAATAAAAAGCTTTATCCACTTCATCAAGGTAATCTTCTATTGCTTTGATTTGACTAATCATGGCATCAAGCCTGCGATAGTCCGCAGCATAATGCCTATCAAAGACTTGAAGCTCTAGTGTCTTAGGGTTTGCGATGTCTATCAAGCTATCTAAACCCTCGATTGTGGGGTTTGGTGATTGAAAATAGCCACAGCATGTGACAACCCAGGCAATAAAACGGCCAAAGCCATGCAATCCAAACCAAGTCGTCTCTTCATACATATACTGCTTTAACGTGTCGCTACTTAAAAGTTTATGCAACGCCTGAATCCGATAGCTTGGTGCTGTAGACTCGTCATTTAAGAACTTCTCCATCTGCCCTAAAAGCCAACTCATGTTCATATCTGTAGGTGATGTAAAGCGCTTCAGCAGTAACAGTTGTGCACGTGCAGCATCCAATCGAATGGTACCCTCTTGTGGGTGTTTGCCATCTTTGGGTTTATCATAAACTTCTAATACACCTAAGCCTCGCTTGCTACGCTCATACATTCTATGGTGTACACGTTTGATGACTTCTTCTTCACCTTTAAGCTCAGCATGCATCACAGGACGCAGGGCATCACCCAATGCATCCAGAAATAAATCACCCGCATGGTCAAGATAAAATGACTCAGACTTTTGAATGCGGATAAGCTCAAGGCTCAAAGCACGGTCGATATTCTTATGTCGTGCATACTGACGACGTGCCTCGATGATTTCATCCTGCCTGGCCTTGCTCGGCGCTCTAGCGCCCATGCCTGACCAACGCTCCATAAAGCTTGCTTCGTCTACCAATATTTCAAAATACATCGCGGATGGTAAACTCAAGGGCTCACACAAAGACTCACGATAGACATCAATCCACCCCTGTACGGTATTAGACAGCTCCCCGGTCTGTAAGCCCATCTCCGCTTCAAGCGTATCTGTCGCCCGAAGCATTTCTAAAAACACACGCTTATTCAGCTTTAATAAGCCTTGCTCCGTGGTTACATCATAAGTTGTCTTTAAAAGTTTTTTGACCGCGTGTAACGCATCTTGATCAAAGGTATTTTTATACACTTGGCGCGTCATAAAAATACGTATCCCATCCATGATCAATGCCGGATATCTCAATAGCGCATAATCTAGCTGACCATGACGCACCAGGTTTCCAATTTGGCGTGAATAATCCCCAGCCTTTCTATCTAGCTCATCTGGCTTAGGTATATCAACCGTAAGCTCACCTGCCCCCAGTGTTTTAATATGCTCAGGTGCAACCAACAAATGATGCATCAATCGATAAGCCCAGTCTTTGTCATCAGATAAGTCTGCATAAGGTTCGACTAATTTCTGGCCTATGTTGGTAGCATAATCTCGCACTGCCTGATACTTATTGGTCGCTTCTGTCGCAAAGGGAAGGGCCGTGCTCATACCATCAATTAGTGCCATAAAGCACTCAACAAACGTACGCACATATTTTGCTTTATGCATGATGCTTGGCGCAGGCACATCACGCACTTGGCCTACACCCTCAACGGCCTTAGTAACATGCTTTAATGCTGTCTTGACATTGTCCATACTCATGGGAGCATGTTTCGGCGCATTTCTATCAATGTTGAAATTGCTGTCTAAATACTCATACCAACTTCCTAAGTTTGCTTTAACTCTTGAGAGCACCGACTTCTCTGATAAAACATTTTGCTCACTATCCTCTGGGTGCCAAATCAAATAACCTTCTGAACGCCTAGCTGAGACTTCTCGAACTTGCACTACATCGACTTCATTTTGTAACTCACTTGTAAGTGTGCGCACTTGGCCTTGTGATGGTGTCATAATCGGTGGAACACGTCGCTGATGTTGACTAGATATATGATGTATTGTCTCTGTCACAAGCCCTGCTGAATAAATATGACTTGCTTTCAACTGCCTAAGCCTTTGCTGCAATGCAGCATAAGCTTCATGCCCAGCGTAACGCGTTGGATCTGTCTCATAATCACCTGTTTTGAGCCAATGCCTCACCATCTCTTGTGCAAGCTTTGGGTTGACCGTCTCAATATGCGGCTTAAGTATGTTAAAAAGTTTAGGCGCCATATCTGCTGGGGTATGAGCACTTGGTCCCATCAAATTTTCCAGCGCAGGCAAAAATAGGCTATCTATCTCAGAGGCTTGTATGGTGTATTGCTGGTGTCTTTTTTGCCCTGCCTTAAGCCTTTTATCAATCATAATATGGCTTTCAAAAGGACCAAGCGTACAAAAAGGGATTTGCCGATTCAAAGCTGTATGAGATTGTAGCTTTTTATAAGGCTTGGTCAGAAGCGACAAAGCTTGCTTACTAAGCACACCCGTGCTTACTAATCCTACTTCCTCTATTTTATCGGCCAGGATAGTAAGGTTAGACCCGTAGTGATTTCGCAACAGCTCTACCATTTTTAGCAAAGCTTTTTTCGAGCTATCACTTAACGTGATACTCCTATCACTGACTTCACGCGCCAAATCAAAGGCATACCACAACACCGAAAAATAGTGAATAAAATTGGTCAGCTGACTTGGGGCATCGTGACCAATCTGACCCACAGCTTTAGATAAGTTTGCTACGATTAGATTTAATTCTCTAAGTCGCCTTTCCTCCTCGGAAGGGTTGGCTTGTACTGCTTCTTTCACAATATCGCGAAACGCCGCAACCAAGTTTTGTTCTTCTTCATTACCTGAGGCTAAGTTATTGATGAGTGCAAACATACTGTCTGTATCAGAAAAATACTTATCTACTTCTGAGACTTGTTCACTGAGTATTTCACCACACTTTTCCGCAACACGTGTTAACACGGGAAGATCAACCCCGCCGACTCGATATGGGCGCAATTGATCGATCATCAGCCCCTGAATATAGCCTGTTCGATGGATAAGTGCTCTTGCATTTTCTGTTACAAGACCACTGAGCCAATGCAACATATTCGTTGTTCGGTTAGGTTCAGTAAGCATACTGATGTGTAACCACTCTTGATTTAAGCCACCTACAAACGTCAGATCCAAACTCGTCAAAAGCTTAGCCGCCAAATAGCCATGCGAAATAATATTAGTGACATTACCATTAAACAAATGCGGTGCTGCGGGAAGCAACCTTGCTGTATCCGAAACTCTGTTATACCATCTGGTGTTGTCATCAAGTCCACTATAGAGTCTATCGCCAGCAGAAATGGTCCACTCTGCTTCTAAGCCTTTAGCAGTATGCTCTAAATGATACAAGCCATTGATTAACTTTTTGATTTGTGCAACTTGTACAAGATCAGACTCTTGCTCTTCGTAGGGTTCACCCTCAGTACGTGCAGGACCCAGTTGCTCGCAAAAAGAAACGCGCCACTTATGATTATAAAAAAACTCTGCCAGCTGCCAAACCAGTGTTTTCACTCCCCAAACACTGGTCACCCTATCTCGTATTTTCTGTAACATCACCAGATCGTCAGACTCTTCAACAGGCGTACCTTGCATAACGATTTTATTGGCTAAGCTCGTAAGCGCTGGGCTCTGGTGGCAAAGCAGCGTTTTTTTAATAAGATTGGCTTCTTCAGCCATAATCTCATGGGTTGCGTGGTGCTCTATGCGTTTCATGCTGGAGAATGCCGGGCCCTTTACCACGACATCCAAGGGTTGGTAAACGTCTGGGGCAAGCTTGCCTCGAGCTTCTTCGAGCATGCCACCACTCAAGGCCACTTTTAAAGTTTGAAACTCTTCAGGGGTAAATTCAGAAAAAGCTTGACTTAAACTTGTAGATTTTTGTTGATACGTTTTGTTAGGCTCAGCCAAATGGCCGCGCTCTAAGCCATGTATTAGAGCTTCTCTAAAATCACGAATGGCATCAGACAAAGGGATGCGAAAATACTTAACGGCATCACCAAACTTATAAACCAGGCGCAAGGTGCCAGCTACATCTATTCCTAACATCACAACATCCAAGTAAACTACAGGGTTTATACAGGATAATGTGGTTATCTATCAAGGTTTTTTTATTCTCTCAATCGCAGATTCGTTGGTATAATTCCGCTCTAAATCAGATACAGACTTATCCGCAAAAATACTCGAGTCAATCAAAGGTGACTTGTCATACTGCGTGGTTGGATCTGAAGCTTTCAGTAAAGCTTGCTCTTCAGCCGAACATGGCGCTGAGTATAAGCCCACACAAGACATCAGCCATAATACGGCGCGCTTCACAGCTTCAAACGTCATCCAATTCTCAACCGGCTTATAGCTCAATAAATCTTCCCTAAAAGAGGGCCGCAACATATAACTACGCATGGCTTCTATTCTGGATTGGACAGACTCACTTTTATCTTCAGCAATCTTACGTAAATGCAACATATGGCCACGCTTGATGTTCAGAGTATCTTGACTCTCGAAACTATGAGAGTCTTTACGATAAAAGGCTCTATCAACTTCATCCAAGTAATCTTCTATCGCTTTGACTTTACTAAGCATAGCATCAAGCCTACGATAATCAGCTGCATAATGCTTATCAAAAACCTGGAGCTCTAGGGTCTTAGGATTTGCTATCTCTAACAAATTGTCTAGGCCTTCAATGGTTGGATTCGGCGAGTGAAAATAACCAAAACATGTTGCAGTCCAAGCAACAAGTCGACCAAAGCCTCGTAATCCAGACCAAGTCGTCTCTTCATGCATATATTGTTTAACAGCATCGCTGTTTAAAAGCTTATGTAACGCCTGAATACGATAGCTTGGCGCCGTTGATTCATTGTCTAGGATGTCCGACATCTGACATAGCAATAATTGCATGTACATATCATTGGGTGATGTAAGCCGCCTCAACAATAAAAGTTGTGCACGTGCTGCATCAAGTCGAACCGTGCCCTCTTGAGGCTTCTTACCCTCTTTAGCTTTGTCAAAAACCTCCAAGACATCCAGGCCTCGCTTGCTAGGCTCATACATTCTATGATGTACACGTTTAACAACTTTTTCTTCACCTTTAATTTCCGCATGCATCACAGGACGCAAGGCGTCACCCAGTGCATCTAAGTATAAATGATCTGCATGGGCAAGCTGGAAGCTCTCTGACTTTTGAATCCGTATAAGCTCAAGGGCCAAAGCTCGGTCGATGTTCTTACGCCTTGCATATTGACTGCGCGCCTCTAATATTTCATCTTGACTTTCTTTACTTGGTGCCCTGGCACCCATTCGAGACCAACGCTGCTTAAAGCTTGCTTTGTCTACAAGTACTTCAAAATACATCGCCGATGGTAAACTCAAGGGCTCACACAAAGACTCACGATAAGCATCAACCCAACTCTGCACTCTATTCGATAACTCACCAGGCTGTAGGCCCATGTCCGCTTCAAGCCTATCTGTTGCACTCAATATTGCAAAAAACACATGCTCGTTCAGCTTCAGTAAACCCTTCTGCGTTGTCACATCATAAGTTGTCCCGAGGAGATTTTTAATCCCGCGGAATGCTTCTTGATCAAAAGTATCATCGTAAATCTGGCGCGACATAAAAATGCGTATGCCATCCATAATCAACGCTGGATAACGTAATATCGCATAGTCAAGCTGGCTATGACGTACAACGGTGCCTATTTGACGAGAAAACTCCCCTGCTTTTTTATCTATCTCATCAGGTTTTGTGATATCCACAGTAAGCTCACCTGAGCCCAGGGTTTCTAAGTGCGTCGGTGCCACCAGCAAGTGATGCATCAACTGATACGCCCAATCCTTATCGTCAGATAAAACAGAATACGGTTCTGTTAAATCCTCTTTAAGACTGACTGCATAATCACGTACGGCTCTGTACTTACTAGCGGCGTCAGTTGCAAATGGCTTTAGGGTAAAAAAGCCTTGGATAGAGTTCTGGAAAAATAGTATCGTTTGTACTAGATAATTAAACTTTTCGTGCTTCTCTTTACTCCAATCACCAAACGCATATCTATAATATTCCTTTGGGTTTAAATATGACCAACCTGAAGTGAACCTTTCTTCTTTGGAAACCACTTTAAGTTCTTGTGCTGTTTCAACCGAACTAGACCACTGCTGCAGCGCCTGTTTGACATTAACCATCCTCATTGGTAAGTCATCAAGTGCTTTGGGATCTAACGAAAAATGCTCATCTAAGTATTTATGCCAGTTATCTAGACTGTCTTTCAACTTAGGTGTCACAGACTCATCAGCAACTTTCTCAATCGTGGTATCCTCAGAACTCCAAATCAAGTAGCCCTCAGCCTTCCTTGGTGAAACATCTTTGATTTTTGTAACATCTACAGGCTTTTCTAACTCTAACTCAAGCTTTCTAGCTTTTTTTGAACCATGCAATACATCGAGCATGGCTTGTTTGAAGATGGCTTTTTTTGTCCTCTTTTCAACGATATGGTTGACTCTATCTGTGACTATTTTGCTTGAAAATGTGTAGCTTTCCTTTAACTTCAAGAGCCTGCTCCTGATGCTTTCATATTCATGATGACCTATATATTGCCTACAGGATGTTTGATAAGCCCCATTTTTTAGCCAGTGCCTGACCATATCTTGACTTAACTTAGGATTTACAGCTTCGATATGCTCTCTTAAGAGGTTAAAAAGCTTAGGTGCATCCTCTGGCGTAATATCTGAGTCTGGCAGCATTAACTTATCAAGCGCTGGCAAAAAAAGCTGGTCTATTTCTAACTCGTGCTTAATGCACTGCTGCCTACGATTAAAAGCTGTTGCGAGGCGCTTTTGAATCAATGTTTCACTTTCAAAGGGACCCAAACTCTGAAGTGGCACCGCATCTGTAATACTTTTATTGCTCTGCATCTTCTCGTACATGCTTGAAAATGACTGAAGAAGTGCATCACTAAACCTACCCGTTTTTACAACAGCAACCTCTTCGATTTTATCTGACAACACCAAAAGGTTGGCACCATAGTGGTCTCTCAAGAGCACAGTGACACGCATCAGTGCTTCCTTAGATGCCTCACTAAGCTCAAGACCACGCTCTGTAATCTCGCTGATTAAACCATAGGTGTACCATAGAACAGCAAAGTAATGGATAAAGTTCGTGACTTGACTCGACGAACCATGACCAACCTTCCCTAATGCCTTAGATAGTTTTGCAACGATGATATTCAGCTCTTGAATACGATGTTGCTCTTGGCCTGGGTTTTTCTCTGCCGCCTCTTTCACAATACTGCGAAACTTATCCACCAAGTCACTGTCTTCGCCACTACCCACTTCGAGATCACGAAGCAATTCAAACACAGACTCCGTACTGTTAAAATACTGATTAAGCGTCCCTACATCTTCACTAATTTTTTCACCAAAGATTTCCGCAAGCTTGGCTATCAATGGCAATTCAGCGCCGCCTTGCTTGTATGGTCGAAATTGGTCAATCAAAAGGCCTTGGATAAAACCTACTTTTTCAAGCACTTTCAGAGGCTTTTGCTCCATCATGCCACCAAACCATGAAAATAGGCCGGAGATACTCTTGGTTTCGATCACTTTTTTAAAACTATTCAACTCCGCACCCAAGCCACCGATAAACACGGGATCAATTTGCATTAGGTAAGTTGTCG
>Ga0115012_10000358_pt1 | contig 26298 bp, 42 predicted proteins | sample TroAtlMetagenome_FD_88706 | JGI IMG/M metagenome (GOLD analysis project Ga0115012, IMG submission 88706) | Marine eukaryotic phytoplankton communities from Atlantic Ocean - Tropical Atlantic ANT10 Metagenome | ecosystem: Environmental > Aquatic > Marine > Oceanic | place: Tropical Atlantic...
CGATGTGTCCCGTACTTGGATCGAGGTAGCTTTAGCATTAGAGAGAGTACTAATATTGCCAGATATTCTTTCAAGTTCTGCATCATAGCGTAAAACGTCATCTTCATAAAACTTTGCTTTATTTTCTAAAAACTCTATTTGATTTTCATTAACTACTAACTTCTGATACGTTTCTTGATATGCTGCAGATAAAAATCCATATATACCCATACTAGTAATAATAACTAATATAAAGGCAGCGATACTAAGATACGCTCTGAGAAGTTTATTTATTGTGTCCCAATATTGATATAGAAGAGAAGCTATAACTAACTTAGCTACTTCTAATGAACCAGCCATTATTATAACTTCAAAGGTAGCTCCAGCAAATAGTTTAGATAGCCCACTTACTGAATAGAAAGCAGCAGAAGCACTAACAGATAATGCTGAAAGTGCTATGATTGACGGAAATAGATTTCTCTTTATTACATTTATCATTGTATAATGAGTAAAGCAGTTGCAATGACGCCAACTGTTGAACCTATCTGGTACAACTTCTTTGCCCTAGCTTGCCTTTTAAGCTCTTTCTGTAACTCTTTAGAAAGCTCACTTGCTTTAACCATTTGAGAATCTTTCTTCTCGATAATAAACTGATAGTTTTCCACTTGCGTTTTAAGATTCGCCACTAATGTTCCTTGTGTTAAAAGTTTTTCATTAGTCTCAGTCAAAATAGTTTGCATGGTTTGCATCTCTTGTGATAAACCATCAAACTGGATTAAATCTTTTATAACTAACCTTGCTATAGGTTTAGTTAATTGAATCTGTGTGCTGTCTGTAACGTTTTGCGAAAAACTGTTCCAGCTCATCATCACCGAAAAGATCAACAGCATCAAGCTGTTTCTTTGTTTCTCTCTTGATAACATATATTCTGGTGTTTAGTTGTTTAATCTTTTTATCTGATTCGGTTAACCTAAACTCTAACGAATCAGCTTCATCTTCTAGTGCACTATTTTTAGAATGAAGGGAATCAACCTTCTTTTCTAAATCTTGAATAAGCTTTTCATATCCTTCCACATCAGTCTTTACATCGTACTTATTAAAAATAAGATGATATACTATAAAAGCTCCTATTACAACTAGAACGTAGGGTAATATTTTCTTTAACATTATCATAATATAGGAAAAATATTTTTATTAGGCAACTAAAGCCTTCTGAAAAGCTTTCCAATCAAATGCATTACCAGGGTCAGTTTTACCTTTACCCTTACCTCTTACATGATCTCCACTGCAGTCAGAATGTCTTACTACTCTAGATGCAGGTATATTATATTGTTTCATCCAATATTTAAAGACTTCTAATGTAGTATCAAACTGTTTCTTTGAATAAGTTCCTTTTTGATTTATTTTTTTACTAAAAGACCCATAATCATTTACTCCAGGTACTAGAAGCTCTACTCCAAGATAGTGAGAATTTAATCCAGAAAGACCTTCGTGTAAAGATTTTCCTGCATGAAATGCTTTACTTGGAGAAGCTATCATTTTATCATATGTTCCATCAGGTTTAATAAACCCATGTACTGATAGTCCTAACTCTTTAAGAAAATCTTTAGCATATAGCTTTTTGCCTTTCCACATTAAGTATTCAGACATAGAGTGTAGGATTATTCCTTTTGGTCGTATTGGCATATTAGTATAAGTTATCTAGTTCATCATCTGGTTCATTACAGTCAGGACATGGTGGGCAGTCTTCTGCTGGTGCAGTAAAATCTGGTCTTCCATCCATATTCATATCGTTACCATTAAACCAAAAGTCTATTATACGAGAGTATGAACCTAGGAAAGCTCCTAGTACTAATAATAATACTTCTTTCCATTCTTGATTAATATTAGGTTGTTCGCCTCCTCCTAAGATAGCCAAACCTATTCCTAACATTATTAAAAAGAATGTACCTAAAACTACAGAAGTGATTACAAATCTATTTCTGTTAGCATTTTTTTGTTTGTGAGATATTTCTTCCATTGCCATGTAATATATTTTATTAATATAAATAGCTAGAATCTAACAGATAATCCTACATTAGCTATTTCATGATTAAGAGTAAACTTGAAAAACCATAACCTATAATAAACTGAATACATAGGTATAACATTGTTCATACTTTTTTGTTTTTCATATCCAGTTGCAATACCTACTTCTATACCAGCTTTTTTATATTCATATCCTCCACCCATAAGAAAGCCAAGTTCACCTAATGAGTTACGAAATGCTCCGCCTCCAACCTTCCAATCTTCATGATATCGATAAAAAATAACTCCTGGGTTAAAGTTAGTATAATCTCCAACTCTAGTACACCAGTTACCAACACAAGAAGGATCGAAGGTTTTAGTATCGTCGTATAAGTATTGCTTGGCTACTAAGTGATGAGATAAGAGTGGTACATGGATTTCCCAATCCTGTGCATATAATGAAGTCGATAGTAGTACTGCCAATAACCATCTCATGTATATAGATAGTCTAGAAACTTAGTCTTCCTCCTATAGTAAAAGTTTTCATAGTTGGGAACTCTTCAGCAGTTGATTCTATAATATTAGCTCCAATATTAATACCAAATCTTTGAGTCAGTTTATATGTAAATCCTGAACCAGCTATTATCATAACATCTTTATTCCACATAGTAGTATGTTTGTACATATCAAACATCATAAATGGAGATGATACTGCTAACATAGGACTAACTCCTATCTTATCAGTTAGTTGAAAAGATCTAGTATAGAATCCAGTTAATGATACTCCTAAAAATGTATTATCGAAATAAATGTTACCGTCTATTACATCAACATTATTTGAAGTTAAACTAGTACCAAATGCAACTCCAGCTACTGAACCCTTCTCTCCTAAGAAAGTCCAGCTATGATTCATCATACCCATATAGGTAGTAAACATTTTCATACCTCCTAATGAAGCTGAATATACTCTACTTACTCTACCTTTCTTGTTAATATGAACCTTAGAATAGTTTGCATTAAGCATATATTGCTGAAGGTTATCATATACCATTAAGTTAAGCCCATAAGTTTTATCACCTAATAGAGATGATTGGCTTATGCCGAAAGTAACTGCTTGTTGGTACTCTCCTGTTGGTAACTGTTGAGCCATGGCATTGGCTGTAACGATAGGAGGAGCAAGGTTTCGTTTTTTCTTTTTCTTCTTATCGTCCTCCTCTTCATCTTCGTTGCTGCTTTCCTCTTCAGTGTCTTCCTCCTCAGACTCTTCATCTTCATCGGACTCAGACTCTTCTTCAGTCTCCTCTTCTTCTGATTCTTCTTCTGAGCTCTCGTCAGATTCCTCTTCTGATTCTTCTGACTCTGATTCTTCTGATTCTTCGCTTGACTCTTCTTCTGTTGACTCTTCTTCTGATTGTTCATCTGTTGATTCTTCTTCGGTTGATTCTTCACTTGATTCTTCTGAGCTCTCTTCAGAGCTAGATTCTTCAGTAGACTCTTCTGTAGATTCCTCAGTAGAGGTTTCTTCAGTTGATTCTTCTGTAGTGCTTTCTTCAGTAGAAGTTTCTTCAGTAGATGACTCTTCTGTACTTACTTCTTCTGTTGATTCTGTTGTTGTTTCTTCAGTTGTAGATTCTGATGAGTTCTCAGTAGACGTTTCTGACGAGCTAGCTTCATTCGACGTACTTTCGGATGAAGTAGATTCTGTAGTTTGTTCTGTAGATTGCGAAGTCTCTGTCGATGACGAATTAGACTGGTTTGAATCCGGTTGCGAGCTTGTCGTTCCCTCTGTAGATCCTCCGGTACTTGCCGTATTGTTTCCTTGATTACTAGAAGCTGCTGTAGATCCAGATGTATCTGGAGCACTTGTACTATTATTCGTTGGATTAGTATTTGTAGTAGTAGGCTGAGATGTTTGTGTAGCTGGGGGAGGACTAGGAGTGCTAGGTGGTGATACATTCGTTGTCGTGTTTGCTGCAGCTGTTGACGCGGCATTAGTGGCTGCTTGTGTTGCCTGCTGCGTAGTTTGCTGTGTTGTTTGCTGTGTAGCTTGAGCTCCCGTAGTTGACGTAGAGCAAGGACTTAAAGCAGTCCACCATAAATAGGTCTCTTCCAACCAAGCCTGTAGAGTTCCATTAGAAAACTCTTCAGAAGTAAATACTCTTGATCTATCATAAAAAGCTACTACAGTACTACCGTTCATAGGTACACTAAAGACTCTAACCTGTCCTGTACACCTATCTAAATAGGTTTGAACAAGGGCCTGTGAATGGCCCTTGAACATCCCCATCGCAGTAAGTACTATAACTAATAGTAACTTTTTCATAACCTATTTAATGATCAAAGATACCCTTACGAATCATTCTTTTTACTATCTTGGCTACTGCTGTTTCTAAAGCCTTTCTAGTAGTAACACCAATAGATGATGAGTTAAACTTAACTTCATCTAAGTTGTCTGAGTTTGATAATGTAAGTTCTCTTGTAGTTACTGCTTTACCTAATCCAGAACCTGTCATATAAAGTCCTGATTCGGCATCTACTGCTCTGATTTGTAAACCTAATCGAGTGACTAAAGTATTTTTTACTCCATCTTTTAAGTTTACCGTTTCATCTTCAGATACAGAATAGTCATATACCTCTACATAAATGAAGTATTTAGCAAGAGTAATCTTGCCCATGATATCTGTCTGATTAGCTGTAAAGCCTTTTTGAGATGCTTCATACTGCTTTACCATTCTATCTTTAATGGCATCTCTAGTCTCTACAAACTCAAATCTCCAGGTTTCATCTAAGAAAGCCACAGTAATATTAGTTAGACCTAAGCCTACTCTATTATCTCTGAGTTCTGGATACTGAGTTAATACGTCTTCTGTAACACCTATATTGAGTAATGCAACTGGTACAGGATCACCGTCATATTCAGGGATTGAAAGAATTGAGGTTCTTTTCTCGAAATCCGCTTGATAATCCTCTGTGGTTGTCTTACCAATAACTTGAGCTGAGGTATAGCTACATACTAATAATAGTAGAGCTAATACTTTTTTACCCAAGGGTATCGAAAATACCCCAAGTTGCGTTATCGAATGTTGATGGATTGGTGATTATTTCATATAATATAGTAGCTACACCACCTACTACTACTGTAGATAGTACTGCTGCCCATATGGCTACAAAAATAATCAAACTTTTCTGCGAAAAAGTTGTTGCTTCGGAAATTTCTTCTTTAATTAAAGAAATAGGGTTAATGTAATTGTTCATAGTTGTGTTTTAATGGTTACTATTTTAATCTTATTATGAGATCGAAGGTTGCAGCCTTCGGTCTCTTTTTTTAGTCTTACTGCGAGACTACCAATCTATCTTCTTCTTTCTTTTTTCAGTTTCAGATAGTTTGGGTTTAGGTTTAATAAATACCTTCTTTACGACGGTATCTTTTTTCACTTCTTGCTGAGGTATATTAATAATGACATTAGGTTGAGCAGGAGTAACTACTTCTGTTTTCGTTTCTTCCTTATCATCTCCCTTCATCAGTTTATTAATAAGCAATCCTCCTGCTGTTGTTATAGCTAGAGTGATAACTCCAATGATAGCTTTTTTAATGTCTTCCATTTTATCCCGCTAGTTGAGATGGACTACATCCTACTCCATTAACATCGTTAATCTCAGTTATTGGTGTATCAGGACATTGATCCAATCCGTTCATTACTCCGTCGTAATCATAGTCAGCAACAAATACTAACATTGATATACCATCGGAGATTTGTGCTACTTTGTCTCTCAAAGCTTGCACTTGTTCAACTGTAGCTGCTTCATCTAATATGACTTGCAATGCCTCCAGTTTTTCTCTCAGTTCTTGCATTTTTACAAGAGCATCCGCAAGATTCTGATTATGCTCTTCCATGTCTGCCAAAGCTTGTGTAGCTTGTTCATTCATAGTAGCTAAATCAGCCTGCATTTGATCTATATCTACTTGAGCCATTTCAGCTTCTAAAGCTGCTAACTTTTCTTGTAGATTTGATAGACCTTCTTCCATCGACGGGTTTGTGCACCCAATCATTACAAAACCGATTACTGCGAATAATATCTTTTTCATTACTTTATTACAAGTTTAACGTTATGTATGTCTTGTCCATCCTTGCCGATGGTAATGGTGTAGTCACCATCTTGGAGTGCTCGTGTATAAAACTTTAACACATTATCTCCAGATTGAGCATTAATAATACTTTTGGAGGTTAGGTTCTTAAAGTAATCTCTTACTTCAATGGAATACTCTCCTGCTTCCAATACTTTTAGGTTAAACTTACTTCCGTCTGTTATATTAGAACCTTGAAACTTTAATCCTGTAGGTTCCTCTATAGACATATTATCAGCTAAGTTAGGACTTAGAGTTTGAAAGTCTGAATAGTCATCTTTAGCACAAGCTAAAAACAAAACAAATAACCAAAAGTAATACCATTTTTGAAAGTTGTAGCTCATTATTGTAAGTTTAATATTAATCTATATCCGTCTGTGTTGGCAGCATCCGTATTAAATATTGATACTAATCCAACTGGTGAAGTTACGTTCCCAGAGAAATATACTTTAAATACATCTCCTGTTTCAATCTCACCTCCATTTTGTTCTATACTACCTAGGTTAACTCTTCCGTTAGCTTCAGAAGCAAAGTTAGTTACTGTGTTACCAGTATTGAATACTGCTTCTTCAAAGGTTAGTACTGTATCGTCATAATCTACTTTTAACTGTAATGCTGTTACTTCAGTAGATAAAAGTCTTAATGTAGCGACTACTCTTCCATCTTCTATAGCTGTAGACCATTCACCTTGTATTATTCCGTCTGCTAATACTTGCTGCCCATATGACATTAATGGAGCAGATGATACGGTATAGTTATTATTCGATCTTGCTGTTAATGAACTAGCAGCATTTCCTTCCACAGCTGATGAATGTGATCCGTTAGCATCTCCTATAAATCCAAACTTAAAGTCTTCAGTATAAGATGATTGAGAAAAGTCAACTGTTATAGGATGTACTACAGAGTGATTTGGTTCTGTTACATTATTTTTAAACTTATAGATTGACCAGCTATCATAATCAGCTTTCTTAATAGGTTTAAAAGAGTTATTGAATATACCAGTTCCATCATCAGGAATAATATCTACTGAACCTATTACATGTCCTAATAAGTTATAAGCATCTTGAGGAGTTAAATCTCTATTATTATCTGAATCTACTGCACTATATTGTATACCGGTAGTAAATACATTTCCAGCATTACCATGTCCATATTGACCTAACTCATTTAAGGTTAAAGTTACATCTGAGATAGTAATAACGTTATCAAGTAAAGCTTCCCATTCAGTAGCTGAGTAAGAAGTTACAAAGTCTAGAGTATAGCTATCTGTACTTGTAGTAATATATTCTGTTACATTTATTTGTCCACCAGCATCAAAGTAAAGATTATTACTAACTGGTGATCCATTCTGTTGAACTACTACTCCTACTTTAGTTATATCAAAGTTAGTATTAAAAGTAGCTTTAATATAGATATTTGAATCTAAATCTTCTAAAGGAATATGAGTTATAGACATAGTATCATACCCTCTTACCTTACCTACTGGGAATACATATTCTGCTGTTCCAGTATTATCAGTTACTCTAGCCATCGTGATTATTATATTATCAGTATAGCTATGATTATCACCTGCATCTTTTACTTTAAAATGTAATGTAGCGTAGTTACCTGTTATACCTGATAATGACACTGCCTCGACATGATCTACTTCCCATCCTGCTACTTGCTGATATGATCCTCCTTGAGTAGACCATTGAGCCCATAAATCATTTAAATCGTAGTTAGGATTAGGAGACCACTTCATTCCATTACCGCTCCAGTTTCCATTAGATGTCTGTGCGTTAGCAGGTACATTAAATGAGTAATCTACTCTAGCATATGCATTTACATTATATTGTACATCAACGTGTACATAAGTTATAGTTTTTTGACTTAAGTTATCTAACTGAAGTTTTACTATTATAGTATCGTTTACTTGAACCTTATTCAATGGTTTATTAGCGTCTGCTGTAGTACCAGCATATACTAGGTCAACATCTATACCGTCTCCAGATGAAGTGAGCTGACCATACCCGAACATAGGTAGCAATAATAATAGAACTATTTTCTTCATATGCTTATCCATACCGTAGATATCATATAGAAAATCTTCTATCTTCTTAAAAAATTTTTTTATTCTATTCATATTTTTAGTTTACTTACTAACTGATCACAAAGTTTTTTCATTGCTGTTGAAACATTTGCTTGTGAAAACTTTCCACCCTCGTCTACTACTAAAGTAGCTGTTGAAATAGATTTTGCCTGCCCTTTGGCATTTACTATCTTTTTCTTCTTTCCGTTCTTGAATAAGGTTGCTCTCGCTATAATAGTGTACACATCAGTATTTTTAGAATATACTGCAAGCTGTACATTATTTTTCTTTACATCAAAGAAAAGTATATCAACTGTTATTTCTAAAGAGCTCTTTGGATTTAAATCATATCCAGCATCCTGAATCACTTCTTCAAGTATATTCTGAACACCGAATGCTAAATCTCTATTCCCGGCAAAGTCACCGAGAACGATTTGATTCGTTACCTTTCCCATCTTTACCTCTTGTGCTGTAATACTAAAGGTAAGTAGGAAACTTAATAAAAATAATAAAAGTTTCATATACTGCGATTTATTGCGCAACCGTTATGTCAACACTTACAAGACGATTGTAAAACAGTTATATGAAACTTCTTTTAAATAAATAGATATATAATACAAAAAAAGGGCCCGAAGGCCCTATCATTTACTTAACTGCTTTATTCTTCAAAATATGATAAAGCACAAAAGCTCCTACTAGCCCTAACAGGCCTTCGTTACTTAGGGAACCAATGATTCCCATGACGTTCTCAACGACTGAAACTTCCGGCCAGAATGGTATAGTGGCGCCTTTGAATAATACTTCTAGTACTATGCCAAGAGCAACGATACTCACTCCAACTTCTGTTAGTTTGTTAGCCCAAGAGCTAACTTTGTCCAAAATGTTCATGTGATTTAAGTTTAGTTAGACATAAGATAACTGTCCGAACTTTTGCAATTGCATATGATAAATAGGCAAAAAAAACGGGGTCACTTGGACCCCGCTATTCATATTCATGTAATCCCGGATGAGAATCAGTCAAGGGATTGAACTTCCTTTGGGAGGAAATCTTTGTTGACGTGCCCGCAATCGGCACATCTGAAGACAGGGATTGGCATGTAGCCGGGCTTTCCTTGTCCAGTGAGGATGGCTGAGACCCTTCGAAGAACCATTGCTTGTTCGAAGTACGTCCCACCACATTCTTCACATAAAACCGGAGTCGTTTGAGATATGTCGACATTTACGTTTGGCTGCATTTTAGTTACGCTTTCCGCCGTAATAGTCAGTACTTCCTCCGCCTGTTCCAGTTCTTTTAACTACACCTTTTGTTTTAGGTGCTGCTTTTTTCCTTCTAGGCTTTCTACCTTTTCTTGGTTGACCTTTAACAGCCTCTGCAATGTCTCCTGCTTGATCAACTACATCTTTCACTGCATCTCCCACGTCTTTGAGCTCTTCTTTTACTCTTTTAGCTCTACGCTTAACTTCTTTTGCAGCACCTTGTACTGCGTCTTTGACGTCTTCTACCGCGTCCTCGACTTCGTCCGGAATACCGTCCTTGTCGTCATCTTTAGTAAGTCCGAAATACTTCGTACCTAGATATACTGCTCCAGCAACTACCGCTAAAACCAGTACAATAATCAAAATTGTTTTCATGTAAAATAATTAATTAACGTTAATATATATAAATATCACCTGATTGAAGGCACAGGTGTTGGCCTTAATGCTCTTTGTTTAAACTTATCCTGCATTCTATAATAAAAGTTTATAAGATCAGGACCTCTATAGTTTACTATCTCTCTATCATACTGCTCTCTAGTCATCTTAAACTCAAATAGAAAACTTTTTTTCAACTCATCTAACTTAGTAGCTTCATCTTTATCTCTATCCTCCTGTAATCTTTTACGACGGGCTTTATCTAACTGAATAGCTTCACGGAAAGTATCTTCATGTTTATGATCTAAACACTTCTCATTTATACGATGCTCTACTAACTCTATTTCGTATATAAATGGACCTAAGTCAAAATCTCCATTAAGTATTCTATCTCTTAAAGGAAAGTTCTTATCTAGCGGCTTATTCTTAAGAGAATAAGATCTCCACCACATAAAGCGATCATATTTCTTCTTGTAGTAGTTAGTACTTAAGTATTTTTCTAACCACTTTTTACTATGTAAAGGACTAAAAGGTTGAACCATATCTTTAATATACGATTAAATCTTCGTAAATCCAACTTTCTCGAAGAATTTTTGAGCTCGTATATTCCAATCATCGCAGTAAAGTTTAACCGTATCATATCTTAATGAGTTAAGACATGCTTTGATAAAAGATTCTCCATAACCATATTCACGTTCAGGATTAACATAAGCATTATAAAGATAATCTTTATCAAACCAAACATGTGCAAGAGGTTTATCATCTTTATCTACTCCTAAGAATAGCTGATGATCATTATTAAGACGTTCTTTAGCATCTTCAATAGTCCACATATCCTCCCAATCGTGATTACTATTAAACGAATCTATAGATGCTTGAACTTTTTTTTCTAATATACCTGAAGATATAGTATATGATTGAACGTATAAGATACCTTCTATTTGTTTAAAACCTCTTGAGTTATGTATTTTATACCAAATCTTATTCTCCAATATCAATAATTTTCATGGCCATACGAATAACATCCTCATCATACTCACATAAAAGTTTATAAGCTTTTTTCTTAAGTTTGGCAATAGGAAGAGTTTTTACTTCTACATCCTCGGTAATAGTAATATCACCAGGGTACATTTTTCTAGCTCTTATAGTACTACCTCCATCAGGAGATTCATATATCTTTTTTTCTTCTTGCATTTCATGCCATTTTTTTACTGAATCACTCATCTGTTTTTTTATGTTTATTTTTACGTGAATATTTCTTTTTATTTTTCTCTATAGTATGCCGAGATGCTTCCCATATGGAACGTAATACTTCATTATCCAGTTTAGGAGCTTTTTTCTTCATAAGTAAATATAAGAAAAATATTTCTATATTAAAACTTTTTTACGTTCTATTATATCATAAAAGTTATGAAGTACTCTAGGATTGTATTTTAAGTTTTTTAACACTGCAAGAAAGTCTTGATGCTCAGGATGATCTTTATCAAATATGTTTTGTTTTTTAAACTCTTCTTCAGTAAATGTTCCCCAGTTAGTTATTCTACCAAAAAATATTCTTAGTTCTTTATTACTGCCTTTAAAAATAGATTCTAGTAAATCAACAAATAAAGGTATTTCTTTATAGTTAGCTTGCTGAACAACAAATGAAGGTTTAACTGAATATAGATTAGGTATTGTAGCTATAAACTTAAGATTGTCCATTAACTCATCCCAGTCCCCATTTATTCTAGTTTTATTTTCATAGGTATCTTTAGTAGCTGCATCCATTGATATCTCACATGATCTAACATACTTATGTACTTTAGACATACTCTGCCACATTTTTGGAGTCCATCTAGTGGCATTGGTATGAAGATGAATCTTTTTCATAGCAGGCCATTTAGATTTATCAAAGTTGCGAAGAAAATCTCTAAAGGCTACGGCCACGAATGGATCACCGGTTCCTGTAATGTAAATAGACTTAACTGATTTACCATAAGTATTTTGTATATCTTCTATTTCTTTTACACTCTTTTTAATCCTTGCACCCGATGACATAATCATTTCTACTCTACAAGAAGGACATTTTAGATTACAACTACTATCAAAGCTAAACTGAATCTGAGTCGGACCGGCTCCTATCTCTCCAGTCTCGCGAAAATGATTTATTCTTGATTTAGTATCAGGTAATATTTTATCCCAAGATGTAATAGGCGAATATGGCGCAGGATTTCCATTATGAACTATCTCATTTAAAAATGGACATGTAGTGTCCTTACAATATGTATATGATCCATCAAGCACGGTTTCGCGAACTCTATTAGCTGTTTCTGATTCCCAAGCCTCTTTAATCGGCACATTATCGGGTAAGAACTCCGTCAACCAAGAAGCACAGCATAAGAACCTATTTCTTTCGTGCATTTCGATGGCTTGGAAAGGCACCGAGCATACAAAACCTTTTAGTCTATTCATTATTATAAATAGAAAAAAAAAGAGGCTTACCTAGCCTCTTCTTTCCTTAAATGTTTAACTTTTTTCTTCCAAAGGCGTTGTGCCTCTTCTAATGTAATCTCGTCTGTTGCGAGTTGAGCTTTAATCTCATAATAGATAGCTTTCTTCTTTAACTCTAAAGATTTGCTATCCTCCTTAGCATGTAATGTTAGCATTCCTAAAATGAAGAGCATACAAGCCAAGAACAATCTTAGTGTGCTTAGTATTCTCATAATATATAAGGATTTATATTAATAAATAGCTAGTTCTTAATGTTCTCTTGAACTTGCCGTAATGTTCTATTAATATACGAACTATTATTCAATAAAAAAACCCTTCCGGAAAGGGAAGGGCTTAGAAAATGCGCGTGGCACTTCGTGAGGGGAGGAAAACGCCCTACCCCTTCACAGCATCCATGTTCGCTTTTTTGTAAGGAGTGATTAACTTCTTGATCTCTCCTGCTGCTTTTCTCGCTCTAGCTTGAGAAGCTTTAGTAGTACCATCGTTTTCACTCTCTAAAATAGCAAACTGCTCTGCAATCTGCTCAAACAAATCTTGTTTTGCACTCATCTTTATCAAATTTAAATTTAACCTAACAGCATATTAGGATCTACTCCTGCGGCTGTATTCTTTTTCTCTTTACCTTTACTAACTACTGCTTCAGTAATCATTAAAGTACCTGCAACTGACGCTGCATTTTCTAAAGCTAGTCTAGTAACTTTAGTAGGATCTATAATACCTTCCTTGAACATATCAAAATAATCTTGTTCTCTAGGATTATAACCAAACCAGAAGGATTGGTCTTCTTTTATTCTTAGTTCTATATCTCCTATTTCATCCTTAGTATAACCTGCATTTTCTAAAATCTTATAGAAAGGTCTTTCTAATGCTGAGATTATGATGTCATATCCAACTTGTTTATCTCCATCTAAATCTCCTATTTGTTCTACTAGTAACATAGAAGCGTTTAACAAGCCTATACCTCCTCCAGGTAAAACTCCTTCTTCCAAAGCAGCTTTTGTAGCATGTAAAGCATCTTCTACTCTATCTTTTTTCTCTTTCATTTCTACTTCAGTCATACCTCCTACATGAACTACTGCTATACCGCCCATAAACTTAGCTAGTCTTTCTTGTAGTTTTTCTTTCTCATATGGAGAAGTAGTATCATCTATTTGAGTTTTTATCTCTTCTATTCTATTTGTAATAGCTTCTTCAGTTCCTTGAGCATCTATAATAGTAGTAGCTTCTTTACCAACAGTAACCTTATTAGCTTTACCTAACCATTCAGCTTGGAACTTATCTAATCTCATTCCTTTTTCAGTTGAGATAACAGTACCTCCAGTTAAAGTAGCAATATCTTCAAGCATTGCTTTCTTTCTATCTCCAAACTCAGGAGCTTTTACTGCAACGACTGGTAATATACCTCTCATCTTATTAACTACCATAGTAGATAACGCCTCTCCGTCTATATCATCTGCTATTACTAATAATGACTTACTCTGTTGAGAAGCCCCTTCTAAGATAGGGAGAAGCTCTTTAACAGTAGTTAATCTTTTATCAGTGATTAGTATCAACGGATTTTGAAGAACAGCTGTCATAGAGTTATTATCTGTGACGAAGTAAGGAGACTTATAACCTCTGTTGAACTGCATTCCTTCAACTGTTTCTAAATATGTTTCTCCTGTTTTAGATTCTTCGATAGTAACAACACCGTCTTGACCGACTTTATCCATGGCAGTGGAAATAAGTTCACCTACTTCTGTATCATTGTTAGCTGAAATAGTGGCGATCTGTTTAAGCTGTTCTTCATCCGTAATTTCTTTGCTTTGTTCATCTAAGAACTTTACAACATCTTTTACTGCTTTTTCAATACCTCTTTTAACATCAACTACATTAGTTTCTGTTGACATTCTTTCGATACCGTCAAATAAAATAGATTGAGCTAGTAGCGTAGAAGTAGTTGTACCATCTCCTGCTTGTTCAGCAGTCTTAATAGATGCTTGTTTAACTATCTGTGCTCCTAAGTTCTCTACTTTATCTTTTAACTCTATAGATTTAGCTACAGTAACTCCATCTTTAGTAGATGTAGGGTTACCCATATCTTGTTCTATAATAACGTTTCGTCCTGATGGACCTAGAGTTGCAGTAACTGCGTTTGCGAGTTTATCAACTCCTTGTGCTAGTTTATTTCTAGCTTCATTTGAAAATGTAATCTTTTTAGTCATAATCTAAATCTATGTTATCTGATTCTTTTACTACTGCTAATACTTCTCTATCTTGAGCAATATAATATTCTTCTCCTTCGAAATCTATTCGAAGAGTTCCTATTTTAGGTACTAATACTACATCACCTACTTTACAAGATCTTACAGTAATAAGTTGACCATGTTCTGATAGTCTTCCAGGTCCTATTGCTAAAACTTCCCCCATTTCGGGTTTTTCTTTTCCCATGTCAGGGATTACAATCGATCCGTAAGTTTGTTCTCCTTCGTCGATTGGTTTGACCAGTATTCGGTCGTTAGTTGGTTGTAACTTGTTCATAATCTATATCTAATATGTCTCTAACAAAATAATATACTCCGTTATTTTTGAAGGCCCTGTCACAGTGCCAATATTCTTTTAAAATATTAACGCCATCGTCAACTCGTTTGACTTGTGCTTCAGGAAGAGTTCGGTATACTTCGTAGATTTTATTACCTACTTCTATAACCTCGTATCTTCTCATAACTATAATATAATAAAAAATAAATGAAAATCCAACCCCAGAGCAGGTTTATTTAGCTAATCTTCAAAGTTTTTAACTCTGATCCTTTAGCAAAAGGAATAGTAATCTTAAGTAAGCCGTAGTTAAACTCAGCATTTGCTTTGCTTAAATCAAACTTACTATCTATCTTCCAACCTAGGTTAAAAGAACGTTTTGCAATACCTTTGTGGATATAATCACAATCGTTAACATCACAGCAAGCTGCATCTTTGTTTTTATCGTAATTAATTCTTAGGATATTATCTTGAGTTTGTATCTCTAGATCTGATTTTGAAATCCCTGTACATGCGACTTCGAAAGTTAATCCTTTCTCGTTTGTGTAAATGTCTACTGGGTGTGGGATCTTTTGCTCTGCCAGCGGAGTAAATTTGCTGGCGTCTTGGAAAAAATTTCTTACTAAAATGTCGAACGGGTTACGTTCATAAATAAATGTATTCATATCATTAAAATTTGTGAGTGCCTAAGCTACTCGGGTTATTAAAAAAATTATCGCTCTGAGGTCGATTCTTCTTTATTATAAATAGTCATTAATGTCCTTCTTTCCAGTTATCAGCTATCTCTGGAGGTGCTTTCAAAGTTACTCCAGGTAACTTAGTAGTATTCTCCATTATCTCTTGTACGTAAGGAGCAAACATTTCTGCATCTTTCTCATCTACGTTTATAATCAACTGGTCATGTACTTGAGCTTGGACTATAGCATCAATATTTAACTCTTTAGCTTTTCTATTAATCTTCAAAGCTGCTCTATTTACTACTGCAGCAGCTAATGACTGTAACTGAAAGTTAAGACAGTTATTAAGTCCATTACGGTAATCTCTATATGCTTGAGTTACTTGATCTCTAGGAGAAATAGTCTTAACTATCTCACCATCTTTCTTTATATATTTAGGAGGTATCTTAGTTTCTAGTTCTTTTCTGAATCTCCAATCCATCATTCTATCTCCAACTTTATTATATAGATTCTGTACCTTAGGTAAATGACGAATACGTCCTACATAGTTCTGTATTCTACCATTAGCTTTGACTTGTTCTCTTGATCTTTCTCTCCATTCCTTAAGTTGAGGAAACCCATCTAAGTAACCTTTTACTAATCCTTCAGCAGTCTTTTGATCTACGTTAAGAGACATCTTAAGAGCATAAGCTTCCATACCATAAGCAATACCTAATGAGTAAGCTTTAGCTTTATTACGTTTTACAGGATCAAGTTTCTTTAGATAGTTATCAGCTTTTTTATCTGCTGATACTCCTTCTAGCTTTTCAGTCTGTATAGCAACAGTAGAGTAGAAATCCCAGTTCTTTTCAAATATCTCTTGTAGTTTTTTATCACCGGTTACCGAAGCAAAGCAGTGAGGTTCCAAAGATTCATAATCTGCATCAATAACTTTTCTACCTTCACCAGCTACTAAAAATGCTCTTACAATATTAACGTATTTCATTATTACGGGAGCATCTTCTCCTTCTTCTAGCGGCTTAGGAAGTTGTTGAGCATCAGAACCATAGCGACCGCTAACAGTACCATTTTGCTTAAAGTAAAAATAATATCTTCCATCTTGCTGTCTATCTCTAAATCTATCAACATAAGTAGATTTAATCTTTAATAGTTTATTATAAACTCGTAAGTTTTCTGCCCAAGGATATTCCTTAGCTAAATCTTCTACCATATTCATATCAAACTTAGCTCTACCAGATTTAGTATTAGCCCCTGATACTTTAGGTTTGATTCCCATGTAACCGAAGACGATTTCGCCCAGATGCTTTTTAGATTGTATATTAATATAATCTCCATCGTTTGACTCTTTCCATAAGGCCATAGATATTCTAGCTTTTTCAACGTCTTCAATAAGAGCAGCGTCTCCGGTTAATAGGAACTCCTTTACGTTTGAATCTTCTAGTTCATTAATATACTTCGCAGTAAGAGAATACTTACCAGTTTTATCAGATTTAGGTAAAGGTAATGAATACCTTTGAACTAATCTTTGAGCCCAGTTACCTTTATGAGATACTGGATATGATTCCATAGATGTAGCTACTACCCATTCTTTAACTTCAGGTATAGCTAGTAGAGACTTCATTACTATCTCTTTATTCTTTTTCTGATCTTCGACTATCTCAGTATGAATCTTATCTATAAGTTTAGTATCTAAGTCAACTCCATAAGCTTCCATAGGTACAGTAACTTCTCTGTAGATAGGCATAACTTCGTCTTCGAAGAAAAACTTTTCTAATCCTTCTTCTTTAAGCTTAGATAAATATAGATTACAAATCCTAAGGGTAAGGTCAGTATCAGCACTAGCATATTTAGAAAGGATATCCAAATCTGCCTTATATATTTCAAAGCTTTCTTTCGTAACACTTCCACCATTTTTCTTTATACTTTCTTTTAGTTCAATCTGCTCTTGGTTAGCAGCTTCTTCTACGTTCAGGCCAAGAGCTTCCTGATTCATAATAGCAATAGATTTTAAACCAAATGGATTACCAAATCCAAATGCACCTTCTTCATAAACTGTATGAACAAGTAGTCCAGTATCAACCCATACATCAGGTAGTAAATCTATACCAAAATGATTTTTAATAAACTGAACGTCAAAGGAGGCATTATGAAAGACAAGTTTCTTACCTTTTAATGCTTTAAGTAGATTTTTAGAAATAGTTTCAGTAGAAGTTCCATCTATAGTTTGAAGTTGAAGCTCTCCATCATCAAAGTTCCAAACTTGAGTAGGAATATAGAATCCTATACCCTCATCACCTGAGATGGACCAACCAACTACAATATCTTTTCTAGGATTAAGACCTGAAGTCTCAGTATCGACTGCTATTACATCTGACTCTTGTATATGCTGTAGCATAAGTTTTAACGTCTCAGAGTCTTGGACGGTATAATATTTCTTTTGTAAATCTGCCATGTATAACCTTTTTATTTACAATAAAGATACGAAGAAAATATCAGACTACAAACTATTTGTAGACTATATTTGAGTATCCATCAGGGTATGCAAGTGTGTTACCCTTAGTACCACCAGCTATATTATCTTGACTTCTTCTATAGGCTTTTATAGTAAACTTTATACCTTCAGGAATATTATTGTCTCCTTTAACTATATTAGCAAATCTATTTCCCGATTTGTCAAATATTAATAAAGAATCAGATTTAGATTTTACTAAATACTCGTTAAGCATCCAGGGTCCAAAAGTTTTATGAATATCTTTTGTACCAAGTACATTATAGACTTTTGGCATTATAGACGATGCTTCGTTACCGTAAATAGCTTTAAAAAACTCTTCAAACTGCTTTTTATCCTCTTTAAAGATATTATTTAATGGATTGTCGGTTTCCCATCTATAATCAAAATCATGAGGAATCATATTTTTAGTAGTAAACTTTTTAACTAAAGTATCAATAAATCCTACTGCTGCATGATTATTATAGGCATGAATAGCAGCTGTTCCTGATTTAACTTCTACTGCAAATCCGTCGAAGTCAATATCTCCTCCTGCGTGAGAAGAGCCTTTAACCTGTTTAGCATTTCTACCTAATATAGTTAAGGCTATTTCACCGGGACCAATAGCATCGGAACCAGATTTAGTTACGTTCATAGCCTTCCTAATAAGGTTAGCATACATTTCCTTATTTCTAACTGCAGGGGGAACGATATCCTCTAGTTTACCAGTAAAGGTTTTCTTAAAAATGTTGCCGTCTATTTGGAACTTAGGATTTTTTAATACCTGTCTTGCAACAAAGAACTGTTCTTCAGTTGTTGCTCCAATCTGTCTAAAAATAGAGATAGCTCTCTTATATAAATCCTTATCTTTATCTGATGTAGCTGATTTTACATAATCTGATTCAAACTCAGAGTCTAACAAGTCCTTCATAAATGAAGATTTAACTTTATTAAGTATCTCTGGGTTATCAGTTTTATCGACCAGTTTTTTAATCTGTGTCTTTAAATCTGCTTTTTTCTCGAAAATAATATCAGCGAGTTTCATTTTTTTCATCTTTGTACTAAATATAAATATTCGTTAACTTTACCTTTCGGTGTTATTATTTTGTTTTCTTTTGTACTTTTACCTAATACCCCTAATACATTAGTTTTATGTTCAATAGAATAAAAAGTAACATTCCCAAAGCTACTTAATAAATCAAACGTTTCTTCTTTACTTAACGCACTATCAGAAGAATAACTAATCAAAAAAGTACTATCAGCAAAAGTATCTAATAAGTGTACGAAACCTTCTGCAGGATTACTACTATACCAAGGATTATTATTCATAAATTTTTCATCATGTATACCTTGCTTTTTCCCAATAGAACTTCTATCTATACGTCTTCTTGCTTTACCAACTGTAGGAGGTTTATCCCATCTGGCAACACTATCGTATATATGGTAATATGAAGGATACCAAACGTTTTTAGAATATGGAGGATCTAAATAAACAACATCAATCTCTCCTTCAGACCATCTATCATCAAAGCAATCTTCATTATAGACTCTTCCTATAGGTCCAACGATTATACCAGGTATTTCAAATACTATATCACGATAACTTCTATCGCACCATTCCTTAAGGTATGCTTGTTGCTGCCCTGTGGTATTGTCAACTTTACAAAAACTAAATAAAATACAAGCTATCAATGATTTCTTAGAGATATCATCAATATTTAAAGTATCAATAAAATCTCTTGCAGCATCAACTTTAATAGTATTTTTATATTGCATAAACCTACCATCTCCTCTTTCATCATCAGAAGTATCTCCATGATAGTTTTCAGTAAACCAACCTTCATAACCTTTCAGGTTGTTCATTTGATCTAAATAAGGTTGAAGAGATATCGGACTTGGGTGTTCTAAAAATAAACTTCCATAACATTGAGAAGCATCAGATAGATCATTTGCTATTGCTACCTTACCAGCAGCTCTAAAACTCTGAGCTACTCTGGTAGTCCCAGTAAACATATCTAAGATATTATCAAACTCAATATCTTTTAACGCATGGTGTATAGAAGGAATAATCTTCTTTTTAGACCCCATATAGGGAATACCATAAGTCTTAATATTCACCATAAAGGTCAAACTTCATTGGCTCTTCTTCCGGTATTTCAACTTCATTAGATTCTATTGCGTATAGTTTACCTTCCAATGGTTCTAATCTATAGTGACCTTTAAACTTAGTCTTACGCATATACATCGTAAGTGCCATTACTAAGCCTTCTATAACAGTACCTTGATCGATTACTAACTCCCAGTTATCTCCTGGAGGTTTTCTAGTAGCTATGAGTACTTTTTCTTCTTCTATTTGTATTTCACTCATTTGTAATTCCTTTTCCTAATATTAATGGTGATTCGTCTTTGTTAGACTTTACTGTATAATGAGAATCAAACTCTTCTATAATAAGAGGTTTATCTCCATACATTCTTTTATAATGCTGTCTTACGTAAGCTTCTACTTTTTCTATCACTGTCTTAAAGTTTTACGAATAGTATATTCAGGATTAGTAAAGAACTCTGGTATAAGCATCTGATGAGTAGCTCTAACAGGATTAATATCTATTCCTCCTCTTCTGGTATATAAACAACTCACCATTAACTGCTCAGGTTTAAATCTTTCAGTTAAATGAGCAAAGACCATTTCACATATCTCTTCATGAAAATGACTAACCGTTCTATGACTAACTATATATTTAGCTAACGATTCAGCAGAAGGAATATCTTCTCCTTTAATATAAATGAATACATCCCCCCAGTCAGGTTGATTGGTTACTCTACAGTTAGATCTTAAAAGATTAGATCTTACTTTTAGCACATTACCTTCACCGGATTCTAACTGAGATGCATCTGATTTAAATGCAGTAAAATCTATCTCATCAAGATTAGTAATCTCAGAAATATCCTTAAACTCTTCTGAAAAAGATAAGTTTTCAGTCTCAAACTCTGAAGCATAAAATGAAACCGTAGTAGTAGTTTCTAGTAACTCATCTAAATCTCTCTTAACCCTTGCTTCTATTCCAGAAATACAATCAGCGGCATTTTCACCAATCTGTGTCATGTTAAAAGAGTTAAGATATAACTTTATTGACTTAGATTCTACGTGAAACTCACTATCTGAAGGACAAACGATTTTAAGCATTCCTGCTACCGGTTGACCTTTAGTAGTTATTGCTGATACTTCATATGCGTTCCAGGTATCTACACCTTTAAACTCATTACCAGTTAATCCATAACCTTCACGATTAAGATATCTTGGTATTTTTACAAGTAGTTTAGGTTCATAAGTATCTTTATATCCGTCACCTCCTACTTTTCCTAAATGTTTTGAAGCAAGTTCTTTTACTGCTTCGTAGTTTTTAACTTCACTCATTTAATAAAATTTAATATTTGTTCAACACGCTGTAATGGTGACCCTGTTACAGACAGATAGGGTGTATTAATATTTTTAAGTTCTTCTTGAAATGCTCTATCTATTTCTCTTCTCCACTCTTCATTAGAAGTTCTTATTCCATCATTTACTATATCAAACTCTATAGGAAAATAAATATAATGAGTATATTCATCTTTAACTCTATGCCATATATCTTCTATAAAGTTTAGAGTAGAATCATCTACATCCATATGATTAGTATAAACTAATAAATCTAGATAACCTCTATCAAGTAACATATTACCAGGTTTAAGAAGAGTTTCTAAATGAAAAGAACTAATAGCTAGTTGAGTTGCATCAGTACCAAACTCATTAATAGGAAATCCATACTCTCTAACAGTTCTAGTAGCTTCATTAATAAACTCATATTTATCTAGTTTATTTTTTAACAACTCAAAAACTGTAGTCTTACCAGTACTACTTGCTCCTACTAATGCTATTCTTTTTATCATAAAACTTTTTTAAGAAATGAAGTCCACATATATAAACTTCTATCTCTTAATATACGAAATAATTCATCAAGAGACAAATTAAAGTTATTAAATCTTTCTTCCATTATAACCTTTCCTTCATCTACTCCAGGAACTACTTTATGTATAACAGCACCTGCTATTGGATATTTACCTTCGTACGCCCTTACTTGAGGATCTTTACCTTTAAGTTCTGGATATTCAGTTATAAGCCCTGGATGGCCATTGTAAATAAGATATTTTTCACAAATAGATTTAGGCATTATTCTTAACCATCCATGAAGAGTTATAATAGCATTATCTTGTAATACTGCATCATAATCATCAGTTACTGGTTTATTAGGAAGTTCTGTATAACCGTATTCTATTATTCTAGGATCTATTGTCCGTAAATTTTCAGGTCTCTCATTAGTAAAGATTTGATCAGGCCATCTACCTAATGACTCAGCTATATCAGCTATCTCAGCTCCTGTTTGACTGAAAAATGTTATCCATTTGTTAGCCATCTAAACTTCTCTATATTAGTTAATACTTTTTGAGTATCCATCTCTTCTATAGGAAAATCTATAAGTTCATGTAACTTCTGAGATTCTTTACTCCATAAACCTTCTCTAGCATATTCTATCTTTTTGATCCCATGGACCACTGGATTAGAAGTATCCAAAGAATAAATAAAATTATAGTCAGCATGTTTATAAAAACTAAATTCTTGAGGTAAACCACAACCTAGTAAATGATGAGGTTTATCTTTATTTATTACATCGTCTCTAACCAAATCTCCCAGTAGCTTAACACGTCCTAGCATCCAGCTAACATACTTGTTAGGATGAGGTACAGACACTTGATAATACGAATAATCGAATGATATCGCAATCATATCAACATCCATATCATTATTCATAAAATCGTAACATTGTACAATCTCTTCATAAGTCTTACCTTGTACCACACCTATAGACTTGCCAGGAATATTTCTATGATCTATTCTCCATAAAGAAGCTTTAGTACAAGTTCGTTCACAATGCTCTAATGCATCTGGTATAATATACCAAGTAGGTTTGAGTCTTTCTATCCACATAGCAAATCTCTCAGATTCGAATGCTTCACCTAACTCAAAGATAGAGTTATCTAAAATAACTTCTCTACCTTTCTTTACTGCTCTTTCAAATGTATCTCTATACCTACCATTTTGCTCTAGTAAATGAACTAAAGCATAATCATAATCAGTCAACCTTTGAACTTCTTCAAAGATATCTAATGGAGCTTCATGAGCTATTTTAATCATCCTTTAATGCGTCGTTTATAGAGTTATTAATACCGTCTATTGCTTTATTAAGATTTAACATAGCATCATCTAACCTTTTAGTTCCAGCTCCTTCTATTTGAGCTGCTTGTGCTAAATCAAGTGGTACATACTTTACTCCGTCTACCTCTATTGCAAACTCTTCTAACTTAATCATATACCCATATGTTGTTGTGGTCTAGTCCTAACTATGTCGTTATCTGTAAAAAACTTTCCAAGATCAGGTCTAAAATAGTTAACTGATTTCATTACTTTATTATCTCGTTTTCTGTAGACAATATACCTTCCCTCCGCAACTTTCTCAAAATAGCACTCCTCACCTTGCTCCTCACTTCTTTGGCGGACGGTCTGTACGGCTTCTTTTTCAGTTTCGCAAGCTTTGCTAAGATTACTTGCTTGTACTTCTTGATATGCTGGCCATATCTTATCCTTAAGGCCGTGTAGCATAGTACCGTTCCCAAGGGAAACATAAGCAATGTCACACAAAGCATCCAAAACCTCCACAATGTCGCCTCGTTCGCAAGCTTCTTTATATTCTTGGAGCTCCTCAAGGATAAAATCGTAGACAAATCTCCACTCTTTTTCTGATGGGATGGTTGATTCATAGTTGTTAGTTTTTTTAAATGTTTCATTAAACACTTCTACTTCAGACACAAACGGTACATATGAGTCTACTACTTGACCGTCATGCTCTGGAAATAATGATAGTTGTTTACCTTTCATAATCGTCTTGATATCTTATTATATCGTCTTCACCAAAGTACGAACCTACCTGCACTTCTACAACTTTTAGAAGATCTTTTTCCTCTTTATTCCACATTCTATGCTTTGCTCCTAATGGAATATGAATAGAATGTCCGTATGGGATTAAAAGTTCTTTGTCGTTAAGTATCACAGTAAGTTCTCCTTCCACACAAGTCCAATATTCTTCTCTATGTTTATGAGATTGATAAGATAACCTATGTCCTGGTTCGACTGTTATTTCTTTTACTTTTGTATAAGGAGTATCTAATAATACTTCATAGTACCCCCATGGTCTTTGAGCTTCTTGGTCTATCAATGTTGACATGTTTGTGCTAGCTCAATATTTTTATAAAACTCTGCTTTAGCAGAATCTTCATTTAAGAATGCTCCAGTTAACTTAGCTGTTTGCATAGAAGCACTTTGATGCTTTACTCCTCTACATGATACACATGCATGAGTTGCATTTACTTGTACTGCTACTCCTAAGTTACCTTCACATATCTTATCTACAGCATTATGTATTGCTACAGTTAGCTGTTCTTGTATTGCACCTCTTCTACCGAACTGCTCTACTATTCTATTTAGTTTTGATAGTCCTACTACCTTACCATCTTGAGATGCTATATAAGCAATACTTACTGTACCTCTAATAGCTTGATGGTGGTGGGAACACATAGACGTTACTGGTATGTTACTCTCCTGTACTATACCGTCATAACCGTCTGATGGAAATGCTGTAATACGATCTAGTGGAGCATATCTTCCAGCCCATAAATCGTTAACATATGCTTTTGCTACTCTCATTGGAGTATCTGCAGAGTTAGGATCATCTTGATAATCACAACCTAATGCAGTAAGAAAGTTACCATATGCTTCAGCAGCATTAAAAATAATAATTTTCTTTTCTTCTTCAGTTAACCTTGCTTCAGGTCCTTCTGATTCTTGTTTCTTTGCTAGTTGACTTGATATACCGTTAGCAAAACCGGCACGAACTAATTCAGTTCCTTCTATAAACTTTTTAGGCATTTACTTTTGTTTTTATTGAGGTTCTACGACTCATTATTATAATATAAGAACTTATTTTGGATCTACCAAATAATCTTGCATAGGAACACTATCTAAAGTTTCCCATGGAAAAACTAACCATGAATCATCATTAACAAACTCTCCATAGTAGCGAGGAGCAGTCTTACTGCCTACTCTCATACATAAAGTTGCAGTAATAAAACCTAACTCAACAGCTTCTTTCAAAGTATGTCCAGTATCGGCTATATCATCTACTACTAATGTTTTGTCTCTTAACTCTTTAGGTAATAACTTAGCTGAAGAATAGCTAATGTATTTTATATTAAAAGCATGAGACATCATAACTGCTGGAATCAGACCTCCTCTAGGAATACCAGAAACAAACTCTAAGTCAACTCCTTCTAATCTATCTCCTATTTCATTTATTTGATCGTCAACCCATTTCCAACTTAAAAAAACCTTTGCTTTATTCATTATAACATTTTTAATATTTCTTTTACTGTATTTTTACCAACCTTAACTGTGTGAAAAGGTTCATCATATTTAATCAAACTTTCTTTTATTAATCTATCAAGTTCTAAAGATTGATCGATATCCTGGAATCTTTCTTCACTTTGATAATCACTTTCTGCTCTATCGAGAAGTATGTTTATGTTATCATATTTTTTATGAAGATCTACTACAAGTTTATGAAAAGTATCTCCATAAAACTCTACAGGGTAATCTTTAGTATAGTAACCATGATAAACTGTTGAAAATAAAATAGGTGAATCTACTATAATGTAATCTACCTTACCATATGATTGAGCTATACCTCTATGTTGATTAGCTACAACATACAACTGATCTTTTATAGCTTCGTTATTTTTATCCCAAGCTAATACTTTAGGAAACTCATATGGATTATTACAGCTTACATGCTTTTTCTTTAACTTGTAGAAAAGTCCTGCTGCTATAGATGATTTACCGATTCCGGGGCCTCCGAATAGATTAATAAGTTTGCTCATTGTGTAAATATGCTGTATAAGTAGCCACAAATACCAACTGCATTAAGTAGCGAAAGATTGTACGATTTAGTTTTTTGAGTTTGTACTGTTAATAACGCTAAACCAATAACTGATAATGCTTTACCAATAAAATAGTTAACGAAGAATGGTCCAATCATCATACAGGCCGTGCCTATATAAATGACAAAAATCTTGTAAAGTAGTTCTTTAGACATATATTGAGTTTAATAAATTAGCTAATCTTATACCTGCTTGAAACAACCTATCTTTTACGATATAGAAGTTA
>Ga0115012_10000359_pt1 | contig 26283 bp, 24 predicted proteins | sample TroAtlMetagenome_FD_88706 | JGI IMG/M metagenome (GOLD analysis project Ga0115012, IMG submission 88706) | Marine eukaryotic phytoplankton communities from Atlantic Ocean - Tropical Atlantic ANT10 Metagenome | ecosystem: Environmental > Aquatic > Marine > Oceanic | place: Tropical Atlantic...
AGTGGCTGATACTTCACCGCCTTCGCTAGCGTCTTTCAATACAATATTGATAACACCAGCAATGGCGTCTGAACCGTATTGAGCCGCTGCACCATCGCGCAATACTTCAATGCGCTTAATCGCATTAGCGGGTATAGCATTTAAATCCACAGCAGAAGAGCCGCGGCCCACAGAACCGTTTAGGTTAAGGAGTGCTGAAGTATGGCGGCGCTTGCCATTCACTAATACCAGTGTGTGATCTGGCGCTAAGCCACGAAGCTGAGCGGGGCGAACATGGTCTGTTCCATCAGTAACAGAAGGCTGCGGGAAGTTGAAGCTTGGCAACAACGAATTGAGGATCATGTTGGTTTCGGTTAAACCAGTGGCTTCAATAGAAGACGCATCGATAATATCGATAGGAACCGGAGAGTCATTAACAGTGCGGCCTACACGGCGCGAACCAACAATTTGAATCTGTTCAACATCTTGTTCGTCAATGCTCTGTTGTTCTTGAGCGAAGGGTGAAGTCGAAAAAGGAATAGCAGCGATTGCGCCAGCGATTAAGGAAAGCTTAAAAGCAGAAGCGTTAAATTTTGCCTGTTGCATTGTGTGTTCCTGAATTTTTATAAATGTATTTCAACATGAGCATAAACTGCATTTACAGGGCGCTAAAAGCGCGTCTGTTTTATGCGTATTTCTGGTACGCATACTGCACCGCAGTTATTGCGATTACTTTCTTTTTATGTGGGGTACAGCTAAACGCCGATTTGTCTGATTAGACTTATTATTATTAGATGTGATAAACGGGTTCCGTTTATGAGGCTGAGTTAAGCACAAAAGAGAAGGTGGGCACAATACTAAAGTTGCAACAATTTATATATATCAAATAACGTAGGAGTGCTTCTCTGTGGTACAAAACATACATCACATTAACTTTCTAGTCAGAGAGTTAGATAAAGCCGTAGCGGAATTCGCCAAACTCACCAATACCAAACCCATATTTGAGCCACTCTCTAGCCGCGGGGCTAATTCGGCGCGTTTCCAATTAGGCGATACGTGGCTTGTATTTGTCAGCCCAACTGATGAAAACGGCATTATCGCGTCGATTTTAGAAGAGAAAGGAGAAGGTATTTTTCTCATTTCATTTGGCTGTGACGATCTTTCAAAAACGCTAGCTGGATTAACGGGAAACCCTCGCAATAGTGAAATGCGTAAAGGGTTGGACAACTGGTATGTGCAAGATATTTCATTAGATTATGAATTCGGTCCGATACTGCAACTTTGTGAAACGCATTAATATTTACACTCATATTAATATTTCACATTGAAATTTATTTATTTCAAATTGAAATATTAATGCTGGTTATTTTCTCATCGATATGACTACACTGGGCGCTTGATTATTGTACAGCCCCCGTGAAACCTACCGCACACTGTTTTTTTATTAAGTTGGCACAACTGGTGCAATACCCAGTGTAACTATAATAAAAATTCACGTTACTTCATGGGGCAACCTATTGGAGAAATGTGATGGAAAACAACAACGTGAAATCGGTAAGATTGGATCAGCCTCAACTTCGTATCCTTATCGTTGGCTATAACGAATTTAGCCAGCTGGTGGGGAGCGTGCTACCTGAATACGTCGGTGAAGCCCAATTTAAGATTGTAGATTCCATCGTTGGAAGTACGAAAGAAATTCAACAGCATATTTCAGAATTTGACCCTGATGTAATAGTCAGCGCAGGTTCAAATGCGCGATATCTACAATCTGCATTGTCTATTCCAGTAGTATCGATGCAAACAACAGAATGGGACGTATTCGAAGCGGTTGAAAAAGCCTCTAAGGTCTCAAAGTCAATTCATATCATTTCTTTTGCAGAAGCATCTTGCGCAGCAAAACTTGCTGATTCCCACCTCAATATCGATATTGTAGAGTCGATTTACTTAACGGCCGACCAAGCAAGAGAGCAGTTTCATATTGCGAGTCAGTCTGAAGGCATAGCTGTAGTGGGAGCTAGCTTGGTATGTGGTTTAGCGAATAGCAAAGGTATTCCCTCATTCTTAATCTATACAGAACGCTCGTGTAGAAAAACTCTTCAAAGCGCCATCGACGAAGCTAAGAAAGCCCGTTTGTTAGCCAAAGAACAAGCGTTGGTATCATGGTTACTCACTAAATCTCAAACCCCCATTATCATGGTCGATGAGAGCGATGATGCCTTAACCCTTAATAGCGCTGCTAAGCATCACTTGAATCTAAGTACAAATGCAGAAGTCGATTTAGATGCCCTTATTCACCCAAGGGGTGGAAAACGTGAAACTGATGGCGAATGTGAAATTAACGGCGAGGAATGGTGGTTTCATCTAGACACGTTATCCGAAGGCAGTACGAATAAATTTGTTTACCAACTTTATCGCAAAAAACTTAAAAAAACGCCTTCGAAGCAAGCGGCGTCTCCTCGCCACGATTTAGTTTACCAATCTAACGAGATTGAAGCGGTGTTGCAGCAGGTAAAGGCGTTTTCAACATCGCCAAGTAACGTATTGCTGTTTGGAGAGTCGGGTACGGGGAAAGAACTAGTTGCCAGACAAATACATCATCAAGGCCCCTATGCGGGTGGCAAGTTTGTCGCCCTTAACTGCAGTGCTATCCCATCTGAGTTGTTTGAAGGTGAACTGTTCGGTCATCAGGATGGCGCGTATACAGGCTCAAAGCGAGGTGGTCGCAAAGGGTTAATAGAGGAAGCCGAGAACGGCGCACTATTTCTTGATGAAATTAGCGAGCTGGCGCTAGATCAGCAAGCTAAATTGCTGAGGTTTTTACAAGAAAGAAGCTACCGTCCTTTGGGGGGAAACCAAGAGCGAGAAGTTGACTTGAAACTGATCGCCGCTTCAAACCGTTCGTTATCGGAAATGGTTAATGAAGGCGCGTTTCGTGAAGATCTCTACTATCGACTCAATGTATTCAATATCTCTATTCCTCCTTTGCGCGAGCGCCCCGACGATATTCTTCACATTGCGGCGCACAAGCTTGAAAAGCTATTAAATCGTTATGGGGTTTCACACAGCCCATCAACCATTCTTGAACATCTCAATGACAGCTTCATTGCGCACAACTGGCCGGGAAATATACGCGAGTTAGAAAACGTGTTAGAGCGCGTCGTGGCTTATCTTCATACCGTAAACGACCTTGGTCGATTGCAAACAGCATTACCTCAAATTGCGCCAGAGTTAAGTGGGGGGCGTCAGCCTGTATTGGCAGACAAAGGAATAATAAAAATAAAAGAAAACGAACTCATTCTAGCCGCATTGGCGCGATGGAAGGGTGATAAACGTAAAGCAGCTCAGGACTTAGGAATTAGCCAAACCACATTGTGGCGAAGGTTAAAAACAATAAATCACAACAATAATTAGTGTTCGGAGATAGTCATGCAAACCACCGGAAAAACATATTTAGCATTACAAGTGTCGCTCGCGTTAACCATAGGAAGTTCAGCCATTCCTGCTTTTGCACAAGAAGAAAAGCAAGCAACGTCTGAGCTCGTTGAAATTATCAGTATTTCACGAAAGCGTCCTGAAAGTATTCAGGAAGTGCCGATTGCGGTAACGGCGTTGTCAGCAAGGGAATTAGAGGCTGCGGGGGTAGAGCGTCCTTCCGATTTTATTAGCCTAATTCCAAACGTAAGTATTGTTGATGCGGCCAACGTGGGTGATACACAAGTAAATATCCGGGGAATTATTTCTACACGCGATGCAGAATCTACTTTTGCATATGTCGTTGATGGGGTGTTGCAGACGAATCCGAATAGTTTTAACGAAGGGTTAACTGATATTGCGCAAATTGAAGTTTTAAAAGGGCCGCAAGGGGCGCTATATGGCAGAAATGCGGTTGCCGGTGCCATTCTGATAACAACGGAAAAGCCCTCAGACGTGATGGAGGCCAGAATTGAAGGTGGCGTTGGTAATAACAATTCGCAGCGCTATTCTGGAATGCTTACTGGGCCACTTGCTGACAATGTATTTGGGCGCATTGTGGTAGCGCATTCAACTACAGATGGCTTTTATGAAAATGTGTATCTGGGGCGTGATGACGCGGTAGATTACTTAGAAGATACATCGGTCAAAGGGCGGCTTATTTGGGAAGCGACTGATGATCTTACTTACGATTTTCGTGGCTCGTACAGCGAGGCTAAAGGCGGAGCAATAAACTTCAACGCCGTGTTCGCACTACCGAGTTTTGTAGAAGATTTTGGTCAAAGTGCGTTTTTTAATGACGTGAATGATCACGAGTTTATCTTTGCTTTTAACGTACCTGGTGAAAATGAACAAAAGACCACAGAGCTTTCGTTAAAAGCCGATTGGCGCAACGAGGGATTTGATGTCACTACCGTGGTTGCGTACAACAATCTAGAAGAATATCTGTTATCAGATGGTACAAGCGCTTCATTTTATGGCTATGAATTGACAGAGCAATGCCAAACCGATCGTGCAACATTAAATAACCTTCCAGTTGATTTCGGTGGCGCGGGAAGAAGCGACTTGTTTGGCGATTTCCTATCTCCTTTTGTAGTGCTTCCACCAGGACAAGATTTTCAAGGCGTATATGGACCTTATACGCCATCTTCGTGTGATGGTTATCAATATCAAGAACGAAGCCAACAAGATTACAGCGGAGAAATTAGATTTACATCGAACGACACAGATTCGCCCCTGCAATGGATAGCGGGCGTCTATTTCGCCAATATAGATAGAGATGTTGTTGTAGCTTACGGTGCAGATTTAGGACAAGGCTTCTTACGTCAAGCATACGTTCCGGCCGACGGGCCAAACCCTACAGACTTATTGTTTGATGATACGTTTTCAACCACCGTGCTATCTACGTTTGGTCAAATTGAATACGACGTTAACGATAAATGGGAAGTGTCTTTCGCACTCAGATATGACAACGAGTCGCGAGAAGTGGCAAATAATGTACCCAATGTATCTGCCTCTGGTTTTAATGTTAATACCATTGTTGACGGTGTAGTAGGGCCTATCAACCCTGCATTTACGGCCAACCCTGATGGTATTCCCGATCGAGAGCAAAGCTTTAGTCAGTGGCAGCCAAAGCTAACCTTTAGTTACGAAGCAAGCGATGCCCTAAACCTTTATGCCAGTTATGGCGTTGGTTTTAGAAGTGGTGGATTCAATTCTATCGGCACTGAAGCCACGTTAGATTTTTGGTTCAATGCAAGTGGAGCCGGTACGCCCGGTGATGCGGTTGATGCTCAACTTATCGTACCCGATAACTATGACAAGGAAATTACCACAAGTATTGAATTCGGCGGCAAGGGAACGTTTTTAGACAATCGATTAAAAGTGAACAGCGCGGTGTTTCACACCAAAGTTGAAGATAACCAGTTCTTTGAGTTTTTCGCTGGTCCGTTTGGATTATTAAGAGCGGTTACCACCATTGATGAGCTAGAAATTCAGGGCTTCGAAATGGACGCTAATTATCGGGTTAACGACAATCTGAGTGTTTTTGCTGGAATGGGGCTTATTGATAGTGAAATCATCGAGAACAAGAACAGACCACTTTCTGTCGGCAATGAAGCACCACAAACACCAAAATCCTCTTACACCTTAGGTATTTCTTACGATCACGAGATTACCAGCGACTTACAACTTACCACACGAATTGATTATCAATATGTGGGAGAAACCCATTTCCATACGCTGCAAGGTGAAGAAACGCCTACTATCTGGGATTTCTTCGGCACGCTAGGTGGCGGTGTTCCTCCCGGCCCTCACTCTCAAAACTTCAGTAACGCTCAGCGTGATGCATATAGCACCGTTAACGCTCGCATTTCCATAGAAGGTGAAATGTGGACGGTCGCATTGTGGGGCAAAAACTTAACAGATGAGGCTTATTTGCAAGAGGTGATCCCTGCGCCAGAATTCGGCGGCTCGTTTGTTCACCCCTCGGCGCTACGCTCCTACGGTTTAGAACTTAGTATGAGCTTCTAATCCCTACGCTTCGAAGATTGAATTTTAATCAGGATGAATTTATGAATAAACCATTGTCAGGCATTACTGTCATTGACCTTACGCATATGCTGTCAGGGCCATACTGCGGAATGATACTCGCCGATTTAGGGGCAGAGACGATTAAAGTGGAGCCATTGCAAGGGGAAGGCACTCGAAAGCTTCTCGCAACCGATCCCGATAATTCGTTGGATGGTATGGGCGCTTACTTCATTACACTGAATCGAAACAAAAAAAGTGTCTGCATCGATTTAAAATCTGAAGAAGGTTTAAACGTATTCTATGAGTTGGTAAAAAAAGCCGATGTGGTGGTCAACAACTTTGGTGCAGGTGTACCAACGCGTTTAAAAATCGACTATGAACAGTTAAGTAAAATAAACCCCGAAATAATCACCTGCTCAATTACGGGGTTTGGTAGCAACGGACCCAAATTCAAACGTCCAGCGTTTGATCAAGTGGCACAAGCTACTGGTGGCGTTATTTCTATCACTGGTACCGATCCAAGTCACCCTGTTCGAGCCGGTATTCCAATTGGCGATTTAGGCGGCGGTATGTTTGCCGTCATGGGAATCCAAGCCGCGCTTTTGGAACGGGCAAAAAGTGGTAAAGGACAAGACGTTGATATCTCAATGTTAGATTGTCAGATATCACTGCTTAACTACATGGCTACAATGTACTTTCTGTCAGAGAAAGACCCATTCCCCATTGGCAATTCGCACTTTGTACACGTGCCCTACAACACCTTTAAAACAGCAGATGGGTTTATTGTCATTGCGGTTATCACCGATAACTTTTGGCAAAACTTAAAAACGGTGGTGAAGATAGATGCATTGGACTTACCCGAATTCGATACCCAGCCAGGACGGTGGGCGAAGAAAGATTTTATCGACGAAACCCTTAACCAAACACTGCAAACACAAACGTCTGACTATTGGATTGAAAAGCTAGAAGCGGCGCGTATTCCTTGTGCGCCTGTCAATACGTTCTCTCAAGCCCTTAGTGATGAACAAGTGAAGCACCGCAATATGGTGGTTGAGCTTACCTCCGGTGATGGTAACAAAACCAAAGGGCCGGGTAATCCTATTAAGTTTTCGCGTACCACCGACGAAATATTCTCGCCTGCGCCCAAAGTTGGCGAGCACACAAGAGATGTGCTGCAAGGTTTAGTTGGCATGAGCGAAAGTGAGCTAGCCCTTTTATTTGAGAAAAAGGTAGTTCGCTGATGAAAACGAAAGGAAAAATCATCATCAACGATGTTGGCCCCAGAGATGGCCTACAGAATCAGAAAAAGCACCTAAGTGTGGATGAGCGAGTTGCATTAATAAATGCATTAGTTGCAGCTGGATTACCTGCCATTGAAGTCGGGGCTTTTGTATCGCCTAAAGCGGTTCCTGCTATGGCTGGTACAGATGAGGTCATTCATCAACTCGAGGCCAAAGATAAGGTGGCGTACTCAGTGCTTATACCCAACGAAAGAGGGTTTAGCACTGGGGTGGAACTGAATGTACCTCTTATGTCATTGGTGGTGGCGGCAAGTACAACGATGAACGAAAAAAACATTCGTATGACCACTAACCAAGCATTGTCTATGTCATCAGATGTGCTTGCGCTGGCCACACAGTTAAATCGTAGAGTGCAGGCTTATGTTGCAACAGCATGGGAATGCCCCTTTGAAGGGCACATTAGCGTGGATGAAGTGATTAAAGTATCAGCCGCATTATTAGATGCTGGGGCTGCTCACATTGTGGTGGCCGATACGATTGGTGCGGCATCTCCAGATCAGGTACATGTGCTGATGAGCAAAATGGTATCGGAGTTTGGCGCTAACAAATTGTCGTGCCATTTTCATGATACACGCGCAATGGGCGTAGCAAACGTTTATGCCGCGATTGAAGCGGGTATTCGACAATTTGACGCATCAATTGCGGGATTGGGTGGCTGTCCATTTGCACCGGGCGCCACCGGTAATGTAGCGACAGAAGATGTGGTGCTGCTGGTTGAACAAATGGGTTATAGCACAGGCATAGATATGGGCCTGTTACTTGCAGCGTCGGACAAAGCCAAGGCATTAACAGGCACAGCACGTGGTGGACATGCTAAAACCTGGTTAGAACAACAAGAAAATAAAAGGGGAAGCAAATGAGTTATCGATTAGGGGTTGATGTGGGCGGAACCTTTACCGACCTACTATTAATTAATGAAATATCTGGGGAAACCTTTACTGCAAAAGTACCTTCTACACCGCACGATTCTTCCGTTGGGGTACTTAACGGTATAGACCGTATTTGTGAAGAGTCAGGTGTTAATGTTACTGATATCGCTCGTGTTATGCACGGTACTACTGTTGCAACCAATGCGGTATTGACGGGCAAGGGGGCAAGTGTCGCACTGGTTACCACACAAGGCTACAAGCACGTGCTGCAAGTGGCTCGTTCATTCTGTCCGGGGGGGCTTGGAGGTTGGGTAAGCTACATGAAGAAGCCTTTGCTTGCACCGTTAGAACTCACTATTGAAGCAAGTGAAAGAGTGGGCGCAGATGGAAGCATTGTTAAAGCCCTTGACGAAGAGAAGCTCACGCAAAGCTTACAGGCATTAAGAGATAAAGGTGGATTTACTGCTCTCACTATCTCTTTTATAAACGCTTATGTAAACGGAGAGAACGAGCGCCAAGCTCAAGCGGTTGCACAGCGTGTTTTCCCTGATATGCCAATCTCTATTTCTTCTGATGTTGTTCCTGAATTGCAAGAATACGAGCGAACTGAAACCACAGTGGTAAACAGTTACGTTCGCCCTGAAGTAGCCAAATATGTCGATAATTTATATGGCGCGCTAACAGAGCGTATGGGCAGCGATATTCATCTGTCTATCTTGCGCTCTGATGGCGGACTGGCGTCTGCGCGTTCAGCTGCAGAAAGCCCCGTTAATTTACTCATGTCTGGTCCTGCTGGCGGTGTAGCGGGGGCTATCCATTTTTGTAAACAAGGTGGGTTTAACGACATACTCACTTTTGATATGGGCGGCACCTCTACTGATGTTGCGCTTATTCAAAATGCAACGGCTCGGGTAAGACGAGAAACCCGTGTTGGAGATGTCACGGTTCGCGCACCATCGGTAGACGTAAGAACCGTTGGCGCTGGTGGTGGCTCCATAGCTTTTGTACCTGAACTGACCAAAGCACTGCGCGTAGGCCCAGAGTCAGCTGGCGCTAAACCGGGCCCGGCGGCTTATATGAAAGGCGGTGTAGAACCAACGGTATGCGACGCCAATGTGGTACTCGGTTATCTTCCTTCAGATGTGCAGCTTGGTGGCAAAATGGCTATCAATCGAGACGCTGCGGTAGCGGCGGTAAAAAAAGTGGCAGACGCCATGGATATTTCTGTTGAAGAAGCGGCTGAAGGTATCATTAAGATTGCTAACGAAGCTATGTTCGGTGCTCTTCGGTTAGTGTCGGTAGAGCAAGGGTTTGATCCAAGAGAGTTTGCCCTTGTAGGTTTTGGCGGAGCTGGCCCATTACACGCCAATGCACTGGGTATTCTAACACAAGCGTGGCCTGCCATTATTCCTCCTGGTCCTGGCGTATTATGTGCCTATGGTGATGCCACCACTCAGGTACGTGATGAGGCCTCCCAAACACTGGTTTCGCTTATCGACAACCTCACCGACGATGCATTTAAGCAAGTACTAACCGAATTAGCAGAAAAAGCATCTTCTACCCTGCTCGCCGATGGAATTTCGATGGACGAGCAAACTATTACTTATGAAGCAGATGTTCGCTACACCGGGCAAGCCTTCCAACTTTGCGTTCCTTTCTCTAAGCAAGATCTTGAAGATAAGGGCCTTTCTTTGCTTAAAAAGCACTTTGATGCAGAGCATACACAGCTATTCACCTTTGCGTTAGAAGAGGGCCATGAAGTTGTGATGGTGCGCGCAGTCGCTACCGCAAAAAGCAAAGCACTTCCCACTCATCCGCCCGTTAATACAAGCTATACCCTTGAAGATTGCATGTTAACCGATAGCCAAATTTATTATGAAGGCAGCTACCACGATGCAGTCATTTACGAGCGTAGAAAACTTCACGAAGCATTATCGGTGAAGGGACCTGCTGTTATTTGTGAAATGGACTCAACGACAGTGGTTCTCCCTGGGTACGTTGCAACCGTTGATTCGGTAGGCAATCTATTACTTAACCCGTTAAGCAACCCTGAATCGACTGGCAAATAAGGAGGCGTTATGAATAATAAAATTAAACAAACCAACACAGCTGAGTTGACCAGAATTGACGTTGATACGGTTACCGTGGATATCATTGAGAATGCATTGCGTAATGCCAGAGAGGAAATGGATGCGGTGCTATTTCGTACCGCAATGAGCCCTGGGATCCGCGAGCAGGGTGATTGCTTTCCCATGATTGCTAATAAAGACGGCAAAATGGTAGTAGGGCAATTTGGTTCTTTCATTCATGGTTTCTTAAGTGCATTTGAGGGCGAGTTAGAAGAGGGGGATATCATCCTTACCAACGACCCTTACATGACAAATGCAGCCGTTTCTCATTTACCCGACTGGATTATTCTTGTTCCTATCTTTAAAGAGGGGCGACACATTGCGTGGTCTGCCATGTTTGGTCATATGTCAGACAACGGCGGAATGGTGCCAGGCTCAATACCCATTAAAGCGGAGACCATATTTCAAGAAGGTATTCGAATTCCACCCACAAAACTCTATAAAAAAGGTGTGCTTCAAAGCGATATATTAGAGCTCATCTTGCACAATGTGCGAACGCCTCAGTGGAACCGTTTTGACTTAAACGCACTTGTGGCAGCATGTAAAACGGCGGCAAAACGCTGCCAAGAAATAGCCGAGCGTTTCGGTGACGATATGTTTTATTCCACCATGGAAATCATGCTCGAGCGTAACCATGTTGCGATGGAAGCCATTATCAATATGTTGGTGCCAGAAGAGCCTCGCGTATTTGAAGATTATTTATGTGACGATGGTGTGGGCATGGGGCCATACAAAATACGCTGCAAGATGTGGCGGGAAAATGGAAAGGCAATTTTTGATTTTGAAGGCACCGATCCGCAAGCGAAAAGCTCAATAAATTTCTACTTAAATGAAGACATGTTCAAGATGTTCTTCGGCTCATTTACTATCAATTTGGTGGACCCTCAAATACTGTTCAATGATGGGTTTTATGACTTAGTTGACGTGCGTATTCCTCAAGGCAGCTTACTTAAACCAAACTTTCCAGCCGCCCTTTCGGGAAGAACGCACGCATTAGGCCGTATCTTTGACGTAATGGGAGGGCTACTAGGGCAAGGTGCGCCTGATGCCATGAATGCAGCTGGTTTCTCTGATTCTCCCCATCTGTTTTATTCTGGGTATGACGATAAAGGAGAGTGGTTCCAACTCTTCCAGATTGGCTTTGGTGGTATCCCAGGCAGGCCTGTGGGTGATGGGCCAGACGGACATTCTTTATGGCCTGGTTTTACTAACGTACCGAACGAATTTATTGAAGCGTATTTTCCCCTACGTGTTGAAACGTATGAAACTATTCCAGACTCCGGTGGCCCTGGTTTGCATCGCGGAGGTAATGGCTTGTCGGTGGGGTATCGGTTCCTGTGTGATGGCGCCATCGCTATTCATGATGACAGGTGGTTAACTTACCCTTGGGGCGTTAATGGGGGCTTGCCAGGTAAACGTTCAACAAAACGCCTCATTCGAGAAGATGGCAGCACAGAAGTTCTGCCTGCCAAATGTGAGGGCATTGCAGTAAAAGCGGGTGATGTATTGTATTTCGATACATGGGGCGGTGGCGGTTGGGGCGATCCATTTGATCGTGACCCCAATGCGGTAGCCGATGATGTCGCCAGGGGATTAGTGTCTTTAGAAGGCGCGCGTCGATACGGTGTGGTGATTGAAAATGGTTCGGTAAACGACACCGAAACCCAGCGCTTGCGAGCGACATTGAAAGAACAGCGAGGTGAAGTGTCGCTGTTTGATCGTGGCGGAACAATAGAAGAAATTAAAGCCAAAGCGAAAGAGGAAACAGGCTTAGACGCACCTGTATCACCATCGTTCAACGTTGCGAGACAATAGTATGCAGCTTAGTAGTAGCGATTTACTCTCGCAAGGTGTCGTCTTTGGCGTGCGCCCTGCGTTAATTGTTGTCGATATGACAGTAGGCTTTGCGTCACCCGAAAGTCCTCTTGGCGGTGTATTTGATAGTGAAATTACCGCCGCTGAAGCACTAATTCAGGACTTCTATGGCGCAGACTTACCCGTTTATTTCTCCACAGTTGTGTATGACAACGACAGCCAGCAATCGGTGTTCAGACAGCATTTGCCTGACTTAGATATGCTTGCTCGAGGTAGCCGGTGGGTTGAGATAGACCCCCGCCTATCGTTTTCTGATAATGCTACGTTAATTGAGAAAACCGCCCCAAGTGCTTTTTTTGGCACCCAGCTAAACGAGAAGTTAAAAGCCGGCGGGGTGGACAGCGTAGTGGTGTGTGGCTTAACAACCAGCGGTTGCGTTCGCGCAACCGCAGTAGATGCATTGTCGTGTAATTTTCCTGTATGGGTGGTCGAAGAAGCCTGCGGAGACAGAAACATTGACGCTCACAAAGCGAACTTGCACGACCTACACGCAAAGTATACTGAAGTTGTCAGTCTTGACACTGTGTCGTCATATTTTGCTAAGAGAGAAGCGGAGGACGACCATGCCTAAAACACTTTATGACAAGCTTTGGGACAGGCACTTTGTTACTTCAGTTGATGGTGACGGGTTGCTTTACATTGATAGGCACTTGATTCATGAAGTGACTTCACCTCAGGCATTTGATGGTTTAAAACAGTTCAACAGAAAAGTAAGACGACCTGACTTAACGATAGCGACAATGGATCATAGCATTTCTACGCAGTCGACGAGTCTTGATGCATGTGGTCCAAAGAACGCGTTGCAGTTAAAGACATTAATTAAAAACTGCCAAGTTAATAATATCGTCTTATATCCAGTAGGAGATAGTCACCAAGGTATTGTGCATGTTATGGGGCCGGAAATGGGGCTTATCCATCCTGGTATGACAGTGGTGTGTGGCGACTCGCACACCGCTACCCATGGCGCTTTGGGTACGCTAGCGTTTGGCATTGGCACATCAGATGTGGAGCATGTGTTAGCTACCCAAACCATTCGTCAAACCAAAGCAAAGAATATGCGGGTTAATTTTAATGGCGAGCTACCCGAAGGGGTCTTCGCTAAGGATATGATTTTAGCCTTAATTCGAGAAATTGGACACGACGGTGCAACCGGGTTTGTTGTGGAGTATAGCGGAGACGCGATATCGAGTTTGTCGATAGAAGGGCGAATGACAATCTGCAACATGAGTATCGAAGCCGGCGCGAAAGCAGGCATGATTGCACCGGATGATGTCACATTTCGCTACTTAGACGGAAAAGCATTTTCGCCTAAAGGAGAGAAGTTCGAGGCAATGAAAGCCGCTTGGTCGATGCTTTTTTCAGATGTTGATGCAAAATTTGATAAAACAGTCGACATTGATGTGTCTCGTTTATCCCCTCAGGTGACGTGGGGAACTAACCCAGGGCAAGTTATCGGCATCGATGAAGCCGTACCTCAATTGCCTGACAGTTATTCTGACGGCGACAGTAGCGCTATGCAAAAGGCACTGCATTATATGGATATTAACGCTGGTCAGAACATAGGCGATGTTGCTATTTCCCATGTATTTATTGGTTCGTGTACAAACAGTCGAATAGAAGACTTAAGAGAAGCCGCTGCGGTGGTATTAAATGGACAAGTGGCCGAACAAGTAAAAGCTATTGTGGTACCAGGTTCGATGCGAGTAAAAAAACTTGCGGAAGAAGAAGGGCTAGACCGCGTGTTTATCAATGCAGGGTTTGAATGGCGATTGCCCGGATGTTCAATGTGTTTAGGGATGAACGATGACGTGCTTAAAGAAGGCGACCGCTGTGCGTCTACTAGCAATCGAAACTTTGAAGGCAGACAGGGGCGAGGCGCTAGAACGCACTTAGTCAGTCCAGCCATGGCCGCTGGTGCGGCACTAAAAGGTAAACTCACCGATGTTAGATTGCTATTAAGGAGGCAGCCATGAAGCCATTAATAACGGTTGAATCTAAGGCAATACCTTTTGTAGAAAATAACGTGGATACTGATCAACTACTGCCAAAGCAATTTCTGACAGAAATAACGCGTCAAGGTTTTGGAAAGCATCTTCTCCATGATGTACGTTACCTCGACTCCAATGAAAGCGTTTTGAACCCAGATTGTGTGCTCAATGACCCTGTGTATGCTGGCGCTGAAATATTACTTGCAGGTGAAAATTTTGGTTGTGGTTCTAGTCGTGAGCATGCGCCATGGGCTATCGCTGATTTTGGATTTAGAGTGATTATAGCCAAAGGGTTTGCTGATATTTTCTATGCGAATTGCCTTAATAATCAGATTTTACCGATTACGTTACCCCGCGATGTGGTTGACGATATTGCAATGCAATGTCGGCAGAATCCGAACCAATTGGTATTTGTTGATTTAAGCAATCAGCAGGTTCGTTTTAACAGTGATGTTTTCAGTTTTGCTATTCCGCTTCACCATAAACAAAATTTGATAACTGGAGTAGATAAAATAGGAAGAACATTACTGGAAGAAAACGCTATTGCGGAGTACGAAAGAAAAGCATTGCTTATATAGACGTTCTATTAGACGCCAACAGAGAGCCTTGTGTGAAGGTGGATAGGCAATTTATTGGATTAATTTGAACAGACTAAGAGTGAAAAGCTGATTATCATAAATGTTGCTCTGGCAACCGGCACAACGGAGCCATGGAGACGTGAGTGGCTTTTCGAAGGTTAGAGCCACATGTCCGTATCTTGTCCTCCGATAATGGCCATGACCTCAACAATATTGTTGCGGATTCGAAAATAAATTGAATCTGAACCACACGGACAACGTCGATAGCCAGCACGAATATTGTCTACTGATGGGTAAGCATTGGGGTTACTTGCTATGCGCTCAAATGCATCAAAAAACGCATCGTAATGCACATCAGCTTGTTGTTCACCGAAGTGCTCGAATTCAAAGATGTAGATTCGTTTTAAGTCTTCTTTAGCGTTTGCCGAGAGCTTATAATCGCTCACTTAGAATTCAGCACACTTTTGAATTCGCTTAGTATCTGTTCTTTCGATTGGTGGACGAACCTGGAAGACTCCACATCCATTAACTTTTGATTAATGGCTTCATTCCGTCGTGCTTGGCGAATCAGTTCATTAACTAGTTCACTTTTACTAGCATATTCTTTGGCGCCTTCTACATGATGCTTTAACCAAGCATCATTTTTTTCAGTTAGTGAAATACTTTGTCTAGGCATGACTAATGTCCAACTTATTAGAGGTGGTGCGATATTACACCAAACGCTCTAAATGTAAAAAAAAATGGCTTATCAACAGACTCATTTGTCGGTGACAGGCATCGAGGTGGACGACGCTTTGGAAGTATCGGAATCTATTGAAATTTTGGCTGTACGGGGTTGCGTGTGCAGCTCCTGTGTACGTGCAGCGGAAGTTAGCGCATTGATTACTTGATGGCGTCAGTGCGTGAATTTTTGACGCCCCCCCGACTGATACCGGCCTTCTGCTTTAATTGCCATAGCTAACCAAGCTATTTTCATTATTGAGAGTTAGGTGTCTGTCTAGATATACAGTTACTACACTGATAAAGTCTATTACGATGATGACCTTGATATTGACCATATAGTGCCTCTAAAGTGGGGTTACGAGCATGGCGCTGATGGTTGGCCACTTGTACTAAGAAGAGAATTTGCGAACGCCCCTATTAACACAATCGCTGTTTATGCCAGAGCCAATCGATCAAAGGGGGCGAAGTGACCCTCTAAGTGGATGCCTTCGAACTATTCTTATTGATGCAAGTACTTAGACAAGTTCATTAAAATTACAGAAATTTTTAAATTGGAATTTAAACCCCGCGAACGCAGAGTAATTAATAATCAGTTAGCGGCCTGCGCCGATTAGAAGTGAAGAGCTCGAAATAAGCAGTGTATTACAGAGTACTTCCTGCTAGGAGTAGAGAGCCCATGTTAAAAGGAATTACAAGTTGAAGTATATTTATAGATTCACAGAACGCAGATTCAATACTAGTTTGTGTGCGCTAGGAATACTAAGAATAGGAACCCTATACGATTTTAGACGCATGGAACACGGTAAGGGGATCCAAGACCAATTTGAGGGAACAAAAAAACTTTTTACTAATATGACTGGGAGTAGGGTCAAGTCAGGGCGTCGAGTTGAAATGAAAGGGCCAGATGGAGAAGATATGGTTGCTTACCTTCAAAAGGATGTTAACGGGTATGAGTACGGAGCAGTTACTTCATTAGAAGATGACCTTAAGAGTGTCAAAAATTTGAGCTATAGCAGTAGTGTTAATGCAGCTGATTGCTATGTACTCTGTTTTTCGACGAGTTGCGATACAGATGTTTTGAAAGAACTGGAAGGCTCTAATAGTTGCGTCAGAATACATGATATTAAAGGGTTTATTGAAACGCTTACTCTTGCAATTAATCATAAGGTTCTGATTAAAAGAGTTAATTGGATGCCTGTTGTTTACAAAAGCAGAGAAGAGCACTGGGACGGTAAAAACTTGGGAATGAACCCGGCATTTATTAAAGGCCCCGAGTTTTCGGGGCAACATGAATTCAGAGTGGTTTGGACTCCAAAATATAAAAAGGAGTTAAAACCCATTTTTATAGCAGATTATAAGCTTGGGAAATACTGTACTTTAGCGACAGAACGGTGATTGATTAAGTTGGGTTAGCCATCATTTGGACAGATGTCTTCAAAAAGGAAGAGATTTCAAACCTAATAGTTTCTTGTGTACGTGATGCGGACCTTCACGACTTAGTATTCTAGTTTCAACTTTGAACGAGCAGCGGACTTGTCGAGATTTTGATTTTAGCTTGAAAATTCTATCCAGAATAGCAACCAAATTACGCCATAACCTTCTTTAAATACGTATTTTCAATAAGGTTTTTTCTGCATTTAAGAAAATGCATGATTCCATTATCTCCACCTTTTCTACCAATCATTCTCCAGTAATCGCTATTGTGGTTTAATACTGTTAGTGAACTTTCGAACATAGTTTCCTTCTCAGCTAATATTGAAGAGCACCCGTTAGGTAAATTTAATCCACAAACCTCGATGCAGAATGACTCAATATATTGTTCCATCATCATTTTCATCGTTTTACTATCAGACTCGCAGTTACTCACATACTTCAAAAATTCAGCTATAGAACGTTCACTTTCATTGGTTATACAAAGTAGCTTTTCGTATTGCTCGATAGTCAAAAAATGGATGTTGCGAAAAGAAATAAGGTATTTAGCTAAAGTCTCTAATTCAGTGCTTAGCTTTTCAGGTAAAAAACTTAATATCCTTTCCCCTGTTCCTAAGAAAAACTCCTGATGTGTAACTACAAGTCCATACCTATCATCGATACATTCGATATTTTCGAAACCGTTAGATGATAGAACATCGACCGTATCAATGATTTGCCTTATAGCCTTTAAATGTTGATCGTTTATTCGTCTTGAAATTCGATATCTGGAGGTCGCTGAAAGAACAGGGTTTGTTGGATCAACTCCTTTAGCGTCAATAAAAATAGTAGCTCCTGTTTCTTGAACAAGGAAATCTACGACTAACCTGTCACTGTTACCACTTTTTGCATAAAACTCTCTCAATCCGTCTTCTCGAATTGCCGATACAGAAAGTTCTTTATGAATTTGATCTATATACTCTTCAAAACATCTTGTGAATATATTTCTATTATTTGAGTTTTCTCTAATAAAACAACGAACTAATGACTCAGAAATCCCTATCATTACCATAGTAGGGTGAATAACCAATAATCCTTTATCGGTTAATAGAAAAGGTGAGTTAAGAAATACAGACTCCTTAAAGTATTCGTTATCAGCAACAACTCTATCTGGTTCACTTGATGCTTCATCAACAAACTCTGTTATTGTTTTTGATAATATATTGATAACTTTAGAAATGCATTCCAAACTATAATGTGGCGTAAAGTTGCTGGCTAAAGTTGAAAAATCAAAAAATTTGGTCTTTTCGGTCATGCAATAAATACACAATAAAAAAGCTAACTCATAAAACTCTTCAAGTTCGAGTTCATACCTCTTCTTAAATGCATTCCTGAATTTTTTTCTGTTTGAAGGGTCTGCGTCTATTATTTTTTTAATTCTCAAAAAAGAGTAGGCTAAGTCTCGACTATTCTTCTGGAATATGACTTGAGGTGCTAGCAAAGCCCTTATTTGCACGGAAAGCGGTGATGTATCAACCCCTACTGCAATATGTTGCGTGCGCCAAATTCCATTCAAGATATATTGTACATCTTTCTGTGAAGCGGTCTGTTTACCTGATTTAGGATGAAGTTCTAAGACCCAGTCGATAGCTAATAGAACAATCCAAGGAGCTGAGATTTCACCTGCTTTTTTCATATTAGGTGTTTGTTGTAAGTATGAAATCAACTCGCCAAATAAAGAAATAGTATTGAATTTGCAGATTCTTGATCTGATAGGCATTGCTGCTTCTTCAAAAGTTTTCATTCGCCTGTCTCTAACTCCTTACTCAAATTCGCTACATCTCATCCGTAATAATGATGCAACTAGCATAAAGATGAAGTGCAAAAATTGAAAGGTAATGAAACTATTTTCAATAGTACCGATCCTCCTCGTTATCTTTTAGCTGTAGCATTTTCGTTTTGACCAATATCAGAAGTAGAAAATCACAACATTGAATGTCCGTTGTTTGTCTCAAGGTGCAGCTAGCACTTAAGGGCTGAAACGTACGTATTGCAGACGTTGATATCATGAAAAGCTAAATTCTGCAATGAGCGTTATTACCGCGAAAGCGGTAGCCTCCTTTCGGGGCATTAAGCAGACGTACAACCCCTTAAGAAGGGGATGCCGGCACGTTAATCTCGCTTTCTTAACTTGTTAGCTCTCATGACAAATTTCACCTGTCGTTTTGGCAATTCGTAAAGCCAAGGCAATAATAAATAAGACAGGCCACACTGAACCGATATGTTTTTCGAATTCAGTGTATTTCTTTTGTTGTTCTACATACTCTCGCTTTTCTACGGCGTCATTATAATAAGACAGCTGCTTTTTCATTCCCTGTAAAATATCTTCTAGATTAGAGTCTGAGAAGTCGACTTTTCGGAAGCTATAAATGCTTACTGAGTTTCGTTCTTTTCCTGACGAAACTTTGAAATACTGAGAAAAATCCTTAAACCATTCGCATGCTTTATCATATTCAACCTGTGTTTGCTCAAAGTCATCCGGACTATATTCAGAGCGAACGAACTTTCTGCAAATATACGATGGCGGCGTATTTACATATATTCTAGAAAATACGTCATACATTGCCTCTACTCGTGAAATTGCAACTTCCATAGCCCGATCTGTTGACTTAATTCGCAACTCGCTACTAACAGTTACAATTGTCATAAATGCAACAGAAAGCCATACGTAGTCAATGTACTTCCATTTAGTTTTGCTGATATTTCTTGGCCAAACCAATAGCAAGTGAAAGATAATTAGCGCAACTAGAAATAAAGTACTAAACCCAACGAGTGGATCAAAAATAAATGTTCGTATTTCCATATATCTCAGTTCTTATCGCTTAATGTTACCGTCTTGCTCACCTGAAAATTGCGAGCGCGGCGGGTAATTTTTCCGAGGGCAGCAACTTATGTTACTTACCACCGCGCCCAAAAGTAGTAATTCTATTTTCGGTTTTTTTAATCCGAATACGACTATCTTTATGAACCATTCTTTGATGGCAATCTAGGCAAAGACTAATCATGCCTTCAACTGTCGATGGACCACCTTTTGCATATTCAAAGATATGGTGAGCTTGAACTCTATGCGTCGAGGTACACAATTGACAAATTTCAAGATCAATTATTCTTCTCAGCTTTTGAGCCTTCCGATGGTCATAAGGTCTACTCATCGTCGTCTTCAAACCAATCGTCATCTAATGAGATATCATCATCGTCAAACCATTCCTCTTCAGGTTCATCAGATGTTTGCGGCGTTACTTCTATTTTTGCTGGAGTTGATTCCTCATTAACACCGAGGGCTAAATTTTCAACTCTACGTTTAAGCATTGGTTGAAGAGAATCAAATGGCCCTTCAATTCCAGTTAAATCTTCAATCTCACCGCTTTCTTCAAGTTGGCCCAATTTTTTTAAGATTTTCTTTACAGTTTCTTCACTTCCCACAAAGGCTACGTTAGTTGCCCACTTTTCATCATCAGACATAGCTAGCAACCCTCTTTGGCAGGGAGTTGTACACTAATGCGTGATTTTGAATCGTAAAGTTCAACTTTGCCAACGCCTTTACTAAGTAAGATCACAAAGTCATTGTTTAGTACTGGGATTTTGTTTTTGAAGTCCTCTACTTTGTAAATAACAAGTTTTCCAGCTTTTTCAATAACAATCGCTTTGTCGTTAAACATACTAGCAGTATGGACTGTTAATTCTTCAAACTGTTTAGAAAAAATGGGCTCACCTTGATCAAAGCCAAAGATTTTATAAACTCTGAAATTCCCATTTTCTTCCCTGAGGATCATTTCTTTACCGTCAAATGAATAGAGAGCATCACCTTCCTGAAGCACTTTAAATCTATATTCTTTCATGTGGGTCCTAATTTAAACTCGTAGCTTAACGATTTAAAAATGTGCAACCTGCGCGTTTTTCTGCCACCGAATCGCTCACTTTTAAACTTTCACTATTAATATCAAACTAGCTATCATATTGCTACATAGAGCAAAAATTGCACTCCGGATAAAGTGATAAAGAACAAAAACGAGCGATTGAGTCGTTTTCCTGAATATTGGAGCGATGTAGCTTATTTAGATTAATAGATGGTCTTGCTTACTACTACGTTCATGTCCGTTGCTCGCTCGTTATACCACTAAAATGCAATGGACTTACGATCGATTTACGTAAAGAACCGCCAGACGGCAATGGAACCCAGAAGGCAGCTTCTGGCACAACCCGGAAGTGTAAAACCTAAAGTCTAGAGGTTCGTTGTTTGTCTCAAGGAGTCCCTGACGATGTGGAGCTGAAACGAACGTAAACCGGACTACGAGGCAAGGAATTTTCCCACCTCAAAGTACAGTAGACTATCAGTTAATCTACCTGCCCACTGAGATGCCAATCCTTGGCAAGGACACCTTTGCTAATAGCACACCGTCATATCTATAAACAACATCGACCAGAACAGACATTGCTTGAACCATTAGTCGAACCTCATCATCCTGAATTTCTAGAGCATTTTCAAACCAAGAAAAATCGCTATCACAGCATGTGGAAAAAGAGTTTGAAGAGTTTCTTAAGTGTGGCCGTCTAGAATACAGATTTTTACTCATACTATGTGACGACGGTGAACATGAAAAATTGGTTGAATTCGGCTGCAAACACAGAGGTTTTTGCCTCAGTCGCGGTGCAAGACGAATGGCTGAAAGTGCCAAACTGTTGGGTGATGACGTTTTAGGTGGTTATCCAATTAGGCTTTCGGTTTTAAGCTTACCCATCCCACTTCGACTACTGAAACTACGTACTCCAAACATTCAAACAAAATCATGCAAATAATCCATCGTGCTATTGCGACAGATATTATTCATCGAGCAGGGATTTAAAGATACAGACCAAAACAGGAGCAGTGACTTATATTTAAAGATTCGGTAATGAACTGAAGCTCAATATCCACTTTGACATGGTCTTTTTGGAAGACGTCATCACGCACAGAGAGCGAGTACAAATCTCAAGAGAGTTAAAGCCCCCAACTAGAGCAATATAAAGTGCAATGTTCATACTATGCCATCGAATTGCACAGTCTCTGAAAAAATCAGGCTTGATTAAGCGTGATATGGATAACACGTTTCTCGATTTACCCATGGATAATGAAGAAAGTTTACTGCCCTTACTAATTTGCCAAAATTAACGGGATTAAAAAGGAGAAAAGCGACAGACCGGCAAATAAGATTACGGCTGGTCTTTTTTCCGGGTCAAACTCGGCGTTATATAAAAAGTTGAAAATTGTGATTAACATGATGAACATCGCTAATAGCCATATTACCATAGCAAAGACCATTCCCCATTCTTTATAGACTTGAAGAGCTAACGCCATTACTAGGCCATTTATCGTTAGGTTGCTGATATAGGACATTAGGACTTCAAAATTAAATCCCTTGGGTTCACCAGAGCGGATAAATGCTACAGTTCTGTCAACGAGCTTTGGTGAGATACGTTTATCAATTAGTTTTAATGTCTTACCGCCAACTAATATCGCAACCCACAAAATCCCGATAGACCACATGAGCCAACTGAATGAGGGTGAGGTATGACCAAACCAGTACTGAAAAAAACTGAAAATTAATATACCGCATGTTGGGAACAACAGTAACATTTTGCCAAAAAAACTAAACAACTCGGCTTTATTTTCTTTGCTATTACTCTTTTCATTTACGTTCTTTACTTGAACCATCTGTTGTTCCTTAAATTGACCATTGTCCCAATGTTAAATAACGTGCTCGTTATGAGCGTGACATATTTCCTGTATTTACACATTAAAATAATATACGATCCGCTTTATCTATAAAAGATATTATCACATAAATATATTACTTAAGTTTTTTGATAATGGAGATTACCACTGTAATTTTACACAACAATGTCTAATTTATTCGTATGGCTATATTCGTGTCTTTTTGTAAATCAGCTGACAATTTCTCATAAAAACCAGACGCCGTCCTGATTGCTAATTAAATAAGGTGATAACCTTTAATAGCGACTGACGCAGGAGTAAACGCAAAGCTTTAACATTTAAAATGTAGTAAAATATTTCATCTTCACTTTCAGGAAAGCCCTAAATTTTAAAGCTTTGATTCACCCTTTATATTGCCCCTCCGCCCTTCTTTGATATAAGTATAAGATTTAGGGCGTTTGCAATTTTCTTTAGTGGGTACTCCTAACTCTTTATTCAACTTACATTGAATAGATGTATGCTCACACTTAACAGTAGTGTAGTCACCAAAAAAGACGTTGTGCTCATTTTCACAGTATGCAAGGGTAGCAGTTTAACAACCACCACAATTATCTTCCATTGCTTTTATATATTTAAACCCTAATTGTGAGTCGAATGTCACTGGGTAGTGATATATTGCACTTGTTATCTTTTATCTCGGCACTAAAGTAACCAACATCAATGCTTTTAGGTGAACCACTATGTATCGCATTGTTGCTTGCAAACCAGACATCACGGTAATCTTTTTCTTCCAACGCGAACGCATCTAGAGAAACTAGCAGTACGGTTGATGCTATGATTTTTCTTGTCATCATTTTCCGTCTAAAATATTTAAGTCTAAGTAACAACTGTCAATCTAATTTACTCGATTTGACTACCACTGATAAGTAGACAAGAAGATAAGTATTGCGGTGATTAGTGTTTAGAGCATTTGAAAGATGTCTTTATGCAGTATTGATCACTAACCCCAAATTTTAGCACACTTTATTTGAGGGAGACGTAATTACAATGTGTATACAACTGAAAACTAATGAAATGTAATTTTTAGACAATTTTGCAGCCTAAGAACAATAGATTAAGTTCGCATAATGGTAAGACCTTTCCGCACTATACTTTTTATAGTTCTATAATTGCTTTGGCAGGATACTTGTCAAAACGCGAGAAAGTTTTCTGGTCAGTACGTGGCTCTGAATTTGTTGATTAACAAAAAAGTATCATATTGAATGGCTAAAATGTACGTGAAGCAGACGTTAAACTAGTAGCGTTACAAGCGTATTTCAACTAGGTTATTTAATTGATAAGCGTCTGAAAAATAAATTGTCATTCAAACCGCTGAAATCTCCAGATATGGGAGTAACTAATTAAAAAAGGTTTACACTCCGTTCAGAGAGCTCAATTTTATTTGCGGCTAAGAGTACGTATATTGAAAACAAGTCAAAGGGACTGATATGAACAAGTTAAAATTAAGTCGTTTTATACAGTTACATAAAAATCGGTTTATTTTACTCTTTACCCTTATAGTATTAGCAGCGATTGCGTATTTAGTTTGGCTTGTAGAGCATTTCTCTCGTCCATCTCAAGAACAATTTCCGACGTCGTTACTGTATACAGATTCATGTGAACAAATTCGTTATCCACTGATGCACCGTTATTGCAGCTTATCTCCAGAGTTGACTATCGAAGCCGATACACAATTGACAACCTATACATTCCTCTTTCCAATTGTGTTTTATCGATATGAAGGCGAAGAAGCTCCTGAGAAGCTAACAAACCCAAAAGTTCAGATTCGTCTAATTAATTCTGCACCAATTATCGACAAGAGTGTTATTTTTTCTGAGGATGTCTATGAGATAGGCAGAAGTGGAGGTGATTACGCAGTAACAGAAGGTACGATCAATAGAACGTCAGAATACATTAAAGAGAATCCAAATGCTGTGATTGAACTTGAACCATTTCCCGACACTCCAGCACAACTCGTTATGTTCGGTCTTTCGACTAAAAAACGAGATTTTTCGCTACATCCATTAGGCACAATTGTAACCATCGATTTGTTTGATATTTACCAGCGATTAAAAGGTATAAGCATTGAAGAGGAGTTTGCACAGAAGAAAAGTATAGGTTTCAGGTTTGCAGTTGAATTTTCCTCATCGACACTATTAATACCAGAATCAGGTAACACGTTCGTAACCAGTCTCATTGTCAGTGACTTAACATCAAACAGTAGACTACCTACTCCTCTTAAGTTTGTTTATAGGGATGAAGATTTGCTCCCCAAAGTCAACGATTCATTTTCAATTTATACACCTGATTCTCAGACGCGTTTACTTAACAGTATGTACCCCTTTAGCAAAAAAGGAAAAAATACTGTGATTCCCGGTAGTGTGAAGTCAAAACAAGATTTCTTTAATGCTGCGGTGAATGAGCTTGTTATTAAAAAAACGTTGTTTAGCATTGAAATATTCGCTGCTATCGGGTTAGCCTTATTTGGTTACGCAATGGGAGTATTGTTTGAAATAATCCAAGATGCAATCGCACCCACTAAGGGCATAGAATGAGCTAACGAATCTTAGTGACTAAAGTATAATGACGAATGAATACTATCGCTATTGTGATCAATCGATAAATGTAAAGTACGAAATGACTGTTTATAAATCAATCTCCCAAGGTCCGCTCCAACGGAAAGCGGCTGCACTTTTCTTATATTATGACCGTCCTCGCTGAATGCTCACTATGTACGTGATGTGGACATTGATTGAGCTCAAGGCGAGGAGCGGACGTTAACCGTCAAAGGCTCACCGAGTGTCGGCTAACCATATCAATGCAGTTCACAGGTATTATTGTTTTAGTTTCTGTAAGTACAGTTGAAGAAGAGCGGAGACTTTAATTGATTTATAGGCGATATTATTGGGATTGCCTTAGTTCAGCTCAATGTACACGGGCTTGGTTTGGCCTTTAAAATGTAAAAAATCAAAGATAAAATACCTTTAAGTTAACCTCAAAAAAGCTAATATTTGCTCACATAACCTATAGATATTAAAAATGTTTCAACTTCTAGGGATTGTTAATGTACGTTCAAAAGATAAATGGAATTGTTCCTTTTACTGAAAAATCGATTGATATCATATTAAATAAAAATGATTTAATTGTTACAGGTAAAAATGGCAGTGGTAAAACTCAGTTGCTTGATGCTATTTTCACTATTTTAAGTAATGCTAAAAATTATAAAAATAAATATCTAGAATATTTAAAACGCCAAGGTATTCAGAAGGATTCTTTAGATAAAAGTATAGAAGATATTAAAGTTAACTTCGAACGCAATAAAAGTGATATACAAAAATCCATTGAAAATATTAGACAAGTACTAAAACGTTTGAATTCTCAATTGGAATCAAACCCAAGTAACAAGGCTCATATTCTGAGAAGTATTGATCAACAAGAAAAACGACTAGATAGTTTTCAAAAAATTATTGACCCTAAAACTCTGCAAGCTCAAATTGAGCAACAGCAGGAAAATTTTAAAAATCAAGAAGAACAGCAAAGGAGGCAGTTAGAACAATATTTGTCATTCAAGCAAAAAAATTCAAAAGGAAAAATTGTTAAAATAATTGATATTAGTTATGAGGTTGATGAACTCAAT
>Ga0115012_10000364_pt1 | contig 26024 bp, 36 predicted proteins | sample TroAtlMetagenome_FD_88706 | JGI IMG/M metagenome (GOLD analysis project Ga0115012, IMG submission 88706) | Marine eukaryotic phytoplankton communities from Atlantic Ocean - Tropical Atlantic ANT10 Metagenome | ecosystem: Environmental > Aquatic > Marine > Oceanic | place: Tropical Atlantic...
ACTCGTTGTGTTGTGTTCTTGTACAAGAATGAAGACGAGCGAGCTATGGTTTACTGTTCACCTGCAGTGAGTGAAGGCTTAAGGAATAAGACTATCAGCATTCCACAGCTTTACAACTTCAACCTTTACGAAGCGTTTACACAAGACGGTACAGCCTTCTTGCAAATTCAAATGCCAAGTGGTGGTCAGAGAATTGCATTCAAAGCAAGTGAATACGCTAATGCCAATGCTACCTTTGAGCAAACGGTTGTTGACCCTTCTACTTTGGTTGCGTTCTAATAGCAAACCTTTAGCACATCAGGGGACTTCGGTCCCTTGTGTTGCTATATATAGGGTGGGAGTACAGGGTTGGGCATATATGGTGCAAAGTTAGGTGTATTGTAACTGTTTTACGTGTAAACTTAAACAGTAGTGTACACAGTATGCACTATTTCCCACTTTTTACCACTTAAGAATTTGTCTAACATATAATAAATATATAGCATTAACATGACAGAAGAAGACTACAACAACAGACAAGGCAGATCAGAAGCACAGTATGAGTCTGCTATGATATGTACAACTATCTCCCTTATAGGTTTGATAGTTTCCTTTATACTAATAGTAATAAATAAGATAACATTATGAAACGCAAGATTAAACTACTACCTACAGCATTTTATAAGTTCAGACTAGCAGCATTTGCGGTTGGTATGTTCTTTATGTGCAGTATACAAAATGGAGAGTACACTGTGGAAGCAGAAGACTCACAACTAGAAGAACTAGGATATTAACAATAAGGGCTGGACTAACAATCGTGGATTCTAGACTCACCTCAACGCTGCAAGAGAGCAGAAGAAAGGCCCTTTTATATAACATAACATTATGGAGAACTTATACAATGATATAATAGTTTACGGAATACTAATAGTAATAGTCATATGTTACTGTTACATTACTTGGCCAGATGATGATGATAACGACCAAAACTATTACTTATGAAACACTGGCTAAATGAAGGTCTTGAAATACTTAAGGTGTTAAACAAGGCTAAACAACAATCAAATAAAAAATCGAAAAATGTCAAAAGACGGAAAAGAGACGATAACAGTAAAATATAGAGACATCTACCTCACATGTGTGGGATACTATGTTTCAAGGTGCCCAGGTGATTATCACACAGCACCAAGTCCAGCTGAGTTTGAAGCAAGTAAGATACTTGTAGAAGATACAGACATCATGGACTTACTAGACTACCAACAGATAGAAGAGATAGAACAACAGGCAGTAGAATCCATTGAGGATAATTGATTGGTAGTTTAATCAATGAGTGGTGGGGGTCAAGCGTGGAAAAGAAGCGTGCAGGGTTACCGAGTCCCAACCTCCACTTACTCTTAATAATAAATATTAACTTTAATCTATAATAACTTAAAACCATTTGAGTGGATGATAATGGCACTAATCGGTAAGCCCATTATTGACACTCTTATGTTAGACCATACGGTTTGAAGCCCGTGTTATTATAGTGTTTAACAACTAAAACAATGAGAAAAGAGTATCCAGAAGAGATGACAAGTAACAAACAGCCACATATTATGTGTCCTGAATGTTTTCAAGGCAATGTAGTTATGAACTTCACACAAGACGAAGGTATATGTAATCATTGTGCAACAGAATTTAAACTAAACGGATTAACCTTAAAATACAAATGATATGGCAGAACGACCAGCAATATGGATAGCAGTAGATTTAGCTTTCCATCACTATGAACCAGACAGGTTCACGAAAAACACACTATTTATGAACGTACACTACCCAGGAACAGACAAAGAACATGTGCAAGTGTTTCCTTTAGGATCTACACAACTAGAACTGTTTGAGAAGGGAATGGTAATACCAGAAGACTTTGGTTATCCAGTTCAACCATTCATTCTTGATGAAGATGGTAAACAAATAGCTCAACCTGATGAAATAGGATACTTTGATAACCCAAGGAATCCAGATGAGTATCAAATGTTCACAACTAAAGAGATGAACATCATCATGGATGAGTTTGACGGGCTATGTGAACTACTAATAGATGAAAAAGAATATGAGAGAGATGACTTTATACAACCGGTCTATGTGGACGATCTAGTTGTAATAAGAGGCTTAACACCTGATGAAGATGATGAGTATAACTAAAATTAAAATTATGAGTGAAGAATTATTTTATGATTACTATTGTAACAGCTGTAAGGCTATATACACAAGTAATTCACCTGAAGAGAAATGCTTTTATTGTGAGAGTACAAAGCTAACTATCAAGGTGCAAAGACCAAAGATTCAAAGGATCAGAAAGAAGTCAGAGCTTGAGTTATTAAACGAAACTCTAGACAATATTGAAGAACCAGACTTTGAGTGGATGAGAGAACTAAATCAAAATAGATAGAATTATGACAAAAGTAATAAAACTAGAGACAAGAAAGCACGCCTTCCATAAGTGGATGGTCGAAACTATAAAGAATAAGTATGTGAAGGACGAGAAACAAATGAAGGCAGCTTTTAAAAAGATAAGTAATGAATAAAGTACAATTTAAAAATACAGAAATGAGAAGCAACATCACTGGTAACACAGTAAAGAAGACTATTAAAGGGTGGAGAGACACCAAAACAAACGAAGATCTTCTGGATTACCAAGTGTATAGATTTGTTTCTCTGTTCTCTAAACTAAAATAAATATTATGGGAGTAGATATATACGGTAGAAAACAAGAATGGATTGGTATAAAACCCGAGATAGACTGGCAAGAAGACCATACAGAAGCAGCTACGGATGAATTCTTCAGACTTGCAGAGGAGTTTGAAGATAACAATCCTGGTTACTATTTCAGGAGTAATTGGTGGGGATGGAGACCAATAGTAATGCTATGCGAAATAGCAGCACAGAATTCAGACCTAGACATAGACTTCAAATACTGGGGCTCTAATGATGGTACAGGACTAGAGACGCAAGAAGAGTGTAATGCATTAGTAGAAGCTTTAGAACAGTTAATGGAAGCTGATGGTAGTTTTGAAGATGAAACTGATGAGCTCTATGTTAACATGGGATCTTGGAGAGATGATAGTGGTATGTTAGTACCGGAATCCATCCAAGATATCTTAGACAAAGAACTACCGTATGGTAAAGTTACCTTCACCGGGATAATGATTAGTACTGACATAGAACTAGAAGATGACCACTTCAAAGCCCATTTATTTAGTGCTCCTATTGAAACTAAGACTAAAAAGAAGGAGCCAAAGATATATTATCCATCACACAGCTGTGATAAGGCACACATAGATAGATTTATTTCTTTTCTACGTGAATGTGGTGGGTTTAAAATTTGGTAGAATAACTAAATTTGTTAAATTTGTAGTACAATCAAGGACACATAATGAAATTCATAACCTTTCTAATTAGATGGATTAGTCAACAGCTTGCTATACCTTTTTGGATAGTAGGCCACATACATTTATCTATACACACATGGCATGACCTATACGAGATATTAACTAGTGTAGGTCTACATGTTGTGGTTGGTATTGGATTTTATTTAGATTATTTAGATTATAAAAAAGTTAAAGATGATTGAGAACGTAATTATATATGATATAGAAACTATGCAGGAGTGTTTCATAGTTGTGTGCATGGAACCAGGGAAGACACCTAAGAGCTTTACTGTCAGTAAATGGCAGAATCAATTAGATGCTTTCGTGAAGTACACAGATATGCATAAGGATGCTCATTGGGTAGGCTATAATAACTTACGTTTCGATGCTCAGGTAGTAGAATGGATACTCAGAAACTACGAACACTGGCATGACTTAACTGGACTAGAGATCTGTGCTAAGATTGCACTAAAAGCTGCTGATGTAATACATGATGCAAATTATGATGTGTTTCCAGAGTATCGGGAATGGGAACTGTCATTAAAGCAGCTAGACCTGTTTAAAGTACATCATTATGATAACAAGAACAGGCGTGTTAGTTTGAAGAGACTAGAGTTTGAGATGGATCTTGAGAACATCGAAGAGATGCCTATACATCACACAAAGACTGGTATGACTAAGGATGAAGTATTTCAGACCTTACAGTACTGTTTTAATGATGTAGATGCAACCTATGAGTTCTACAAGGTCACTATAGGAGAGACTGAACACCCATTATACAAAGGGAATAACCAAATACAGCTAAGACTTGATATACAATCAGAGTTTGGCATACCGTGTTTGAACTATTCAGATAGTAAGATAGGTGATGAGATCATTAAGAAGTATTACTGTGATGAAAAGAATATTGACATCAAAGAACTACCTCGCAAAGGTTTCTTCAGGAAGAGTATAGCTCTCAAGAACTGCATTGCACCGTATGTTAAGTTTGAAACTAAACAACTGCAACAGTTCCTCACGAACATTAGAGGACTAACACTTGGACTTCAAGATGACTTCAAAGAACACATAGATTTCTACGGTCAAGTCTACTCTTTTATGAGAGGTGGCTTGCATACCGAGAATAAACCATCTGTCTTTGAGGCTAACGAAGAGTTCGAAATCATTGACTGGGATGTAGCTAGTTACTATCCTGCTATTATTATTAACAATGCAAAGTATCCTGCACACTTGGGGAGGCAATTCTTACACGGGTATCGAGAGATGTACGAGAAAAGATTACAGCTAAAGCAAAGTGGGGTGAAGGATGCTAAAACTATGGGTATTATCGGTGCACTGAAGCTTGCGGTAAACTCTGTCTATGGGAAATCATCGGACATGCTTTCATGGATCTATGATAAGCAGTTAACTATGTTCACTTGCATAACAGGTGAGCTTAGCTTAATGATGCTTATTGAACAATATGAGATGAATGGCATTAATGTGATCTCTGCAAATACAGACGGGGTTACAATAAGAATCAAGAAGGATTTAATACCTAAGATGTATGAGATTAATAAACAGTGGGAAGAGACTACAGAATATATCCTGGAGCGTACGGACTATCAAAAGATCATATTCTCCACGGTTAATGATTACATAGCTGTCACACCAGATGGCTATATCAAGAAGAAGGGGGACTTTCTAACAGACTTTGAACTGCATAAGAACAAATCTGCTAGAATAGTACCTCTTGCTCTTGAGCAGTATTATGTGAATGGTATACCAGTTAGGGATACTATCACGCAACATACTAACTTGTTTGACTTTTGCATCAGGAAGAAAGCTTCTAAAGACTTCTTCTTTGAAGGCATACACAGAACTACATCTGAAACAACTCAATATAATAAACTAATTAGATACTATGTGTCTAAAACCGGTGAGAAGATATTCAAGGTTAGGAAAGAGAGTTCAACAAGTAAGGCTGTTAAGAGATCACAGGCAGAAGCAGGTGATTGGGTGTGTACTGTGTGTAACTATCTACCAGACGCAAGTCAACTAGATAATATAAACTATACATACTATATACACAGAGCTGAGAAGATAATAAATAAGATAAGAAGCGGAGGGAAAAGAATCAAGACTAAAGTCTCACCTAATCAATTAAATTTATTTGCATGAAAAAAAGAGCTAAAATAAATAGAGGTAATATCATGAGGCATCTCATTGAATATCAACTAGATATGGTTGGTAAGAGACTAGTGGATACACTAGAGGATGACAAATGGTACTTCAACTGGACCATGACCAGGGATCAGCGTACAGAGTTTAATACGTATGCTATCAGAACTATGAAGAAAGTGTTTAAGTTTAATACTAATAAAGCTAAAGCATGTTTGGATTGGTTTCATGAACAATTCGGATTAAGAATCAAAGATTAATTATTAACATTTAAAATCAATAAATATGGAAACAATACATTTAATACTTATACTTGCATCAGTAGTTATAATAGGAGCTATAGTTTATACTATGTGGTCTAAACCTAAAAAGATTGTAGCACCTAAGAGAGCACGTAACAAAAAAGGACAGCTTAAAGCTGATGATAAGTCTACACCTAATGTGAATGAAGCATGGGTTGGTGGTAAAGCACCTAAGAAAAGAGGTAGACCAAAAGGTTCCAAGAATAAGCCTAAGAAATAATGGGCTCTATTAAGAGGGACTGGGAGATACATGAGCAGGCTAATGACCTGCTCTATGCTGCCGAGAGACAACACTTAATGGAAAAAGAGTGGCAAGAGTGGGAAGATGCACAGAAACAGAAACCTGCTATAATTAAACTATCAAAAACAATTAAAGATGAAGCTACACATAACCCCAGAAAAGTTCGAGGAGCTCATCAAGAAAAGCTATAGTTTAGATATAATATTCCTACTTAAGTTGATTGAGGCAGAGTATGACGTAGTACCCTTATATGAGGATAGTATGCGTCTCTCTGCTATCTATCAATCAGTAAGAAGAAAAGGATTAATAGCTGAAGATGAAGACAAATTGACGACAGTAGGTAAGGATTTACTAACATACCTAGAGCCTGATCAGGTAACTAGAACATTTGTAAAGAGAAAACCTCAAGATACAGCATTCGCAGAGTGGTGGAAAACATACCCAGGTACAGATACTTTTACATATAAAGGTAAGAAGTTCAGGGGAACAAGAGCACTGCGTAAAGATAAGCAGGCGTGTAAGATTAAATTCGATGCAATATTGCTAGAAGGAGACTATACAGCTGATCAATTAATACAGGCCTTAACTTACGAGTTAGAACAAAAAGTAATAATGTCCATGAAGACTGGACAAAACAGACTTACATACATGCAGAACAGCCTCACATATCTTAATCAAAGAACCTATGAAGCATTCATAGAACTTATTAATGAACAAGGTAGTGATCATGGGACGGAAGCACCAAGTGGGTCAACAGATATATAATATGAAAATAAAATTAAAGAAACTAGTAAAGAAGTACCCTAACAATTACCAGTTGGGGGAAGCAGTAAGACATATATACTGGAAGAAAGCATATCATAAATTAGAATTAAAGAAAGAGTTAAATAAAAAAAGAGATGGGATTTAAACTATTAAAAGAGGAGGTAGACAAAGGTCTAGCTGGTAGAAACGGTGGTATACCTATGGGATTCGATAGACTAAATAGATACGTAGGTATACGTAGGTCTATGTATTACTTAATAGGTGGACTAACCGGTTCAGGGAAGACTAGCTTTATTGATGATGCATTTGTTCTTAACCCGGTAGACTGGGCCCTATCTAAAGAAGGACGTGAGTCTGGTATAAAGATTAAGGTTTGGTATAGATCCATGGAGCGTAGTCAGACTTACAAGCTAGCTAAGTGGACATGTAGAAAGATCTTTATAGACCAGGGAGTAATCATTCCGGTTAATAAACTATTAGGTTGGACATCTACTATGACTAAGGATGAGCACGATATGTTTCTCATGTATGAGGACTATATGAATGAGCTGATGGAGATAGTTACTATCATAGATGGGCCCGAGAACCCAGTAGGTATTGCTAAAGATCTCAAAGCTTACGCACTAGAGCGTGGAGAGATAGTACAGGTAGATAAATATAACAAGAGATATATACCTAAGGACCCTAATGAGATAACACTAGTTGTGTTGGATCACATTGGTTTACTTAAGACTACCAGTGCACAGCCCACTAAGAAGCAAGCAATTGACAAGATGAGTGATGAGCTTAGGTACGCACGAGACTTCTATGGATACTCACCAGTAGTAGTGAGTCAGTTCAATCGGTCTATATCTAATCCTATTAGGATAAAGAATGGAGATGTTGAGCCACAAATGGAAGACTTTGCTGATAGTTCTACTACACAGAACGATTCAGATATATGTATGGCCTTGTTTGACCCTATGAGATATAAGGTGGAGGATCCATCAGGCTATGACCTTAACAAACTTAAGGATGACTTTGGTAGTAAGTACTTTAGAAGTCTAAGAGTGATTAAGAATAGCTATGGTGAGGATGACATACGAATAGGACTAGGATTCCTAGGCCAGATAGGTATGTTTAAAGAACTACCTAGACGTAGAGAGATTACAGAAGCTCACTATCAATCAGTTGTTAACAAATCATTCTTCTTATCATGATAACAGGATTCACGGCAGGTAACTTTGACTTGCTACACCCAGGATACATATATACATTTGAGGAGGCTAAGAAGCATTGCGATAGATTCGTAGTACTACTACAGCGTGATCCATCATTACACAGGAAATCAAAGTATAAGCCTGTGCTGTCATTACATGAGCGTTACAAAGCTTTAATGGCTATACGTTACATTGATGAGGTGTATACATACCAGACAGAAGACGAGCTCTATCATCTTATACAATGGCTTGAGCCTGATATAAGAATACTAGGGGAAGACTATGTATGGGAAGGAGAGAATGGTAAACCTAAGAGATTTACTGGAGATGACCTAAACATTAAGGTTATATATACTACTAGATCTCATGACTGGTCCACTACTAAGATAAAGGATTTAATAACAGAACAAACTAATAAACAAAATGACAGTAAGAGATAAAAGACAAAAAGAGTTTGCAGACTTATGGATGAACCATGGTAGGTTCGGCATACTTAACTTATGCCCTAGATTTGGTAAGATTAGAACTGCTATAAATATATTTAATCAGTTTGATAATCCACACATACTTATAGCCTATCCTGACAACAAGATTAAACAGTCTTGGCAGGATGAGTTTGAGTTGATGCAATGGGGAGATGGTAATGTAACATACACAACACACAGATCCTTAAGTAAACATGTTGAGGTGTGGGATATAGTTGTTATTGATGAGATACACCTGTTATCAGAGGCTCAGAGAAAAGTATGTAAGGACATATTTGACCGTAACATATATGTACTAGGTCTTACAGGAACACTATCTAAGTGGACTAGAAGAGATCTAAGAATGGAATTAGGCATAGAAGTTATGGCTGAGTATCCAATACATAAAGCTATTGAAGAAGGAGTTATAACAGACTACCAGATAACTGTAGTGAAGGTACCTCTAGACAATACTGTTATGAACGAGTATACTAAGAAGAAGATCAAGAAGACAGAACTTCAACAGTTTAAGTTTCTTGGTGCAATGATTAATAAGATGATGTACACCGGGGCTAACACTATGTTTCATAGACTTGCACGGATGAGAATCATACAGAATAGTATAGCTAAACTTGACATGACTAAAAGAATCCTTAGAGATAACCCTGAGGAGCGTATCTTAGTATTTTGTGGTATAACAAAAATAGCAGACCAGTTGGGTATACCTTCCCATCATAGTAAGTCTAAGGACAAGGAGGCATTCAATAAGTTTGCTGAAGGAGAAGGTAATCACATGGCTGTAGTTAAGATTGGTAATACGGGTGTAACATATAAGCCACTTAACAAAGTGATTATAAACTACTTCGATAGTAACGCAGAGAACTTAGCTCAAAAGATTAACAGATGTATGGCTATGGAGTACAATACTCCTGATAAGAAATCACACATATATATCATATCATCTGACCAAGAAGTTGAGGCAAGATGGCTTAATAAAGCACTAGAGTTCTTTGATAAAAGTAAGGTAAAATACGTAGAAAATTCGTATATTTGTAACTAATTAAATAATAAATAAATATATAAAAATGAGTTCAAAATTAATAGGAGTTGTTGGTGAAACAGGGACAGGAAAATCAACAGCAATAAAGCACTTAAACCCTGAAGAGACATACATTATAAACGTTGCAAAGAAGGAGTTACCTTTCAAAGGTTCTCAGAAACTTTACAACACAGAAAACAAAAACTACAAAGAGATCGATGACCCAGTTGAGGTTACTAGACTACTTAAGGTTATTTCTGAAAAGGCCCCACATATAAAGACTATCGTAATTGAAGATAGTAATTATCTTATGGGATTTAGAATGGTAGAGAAAGCTACTGAAACAGGATTCACAAAGTTCAGTGTGATGGCTAAAGACATGGTTGACATGTTTAGATCTGCTAGAGCACTACGTGATGACTTAGTTATCTTTTACTTCTCTCATCCTGAGACTATTGAAGACGCAGGTGAGATAGTAGGATACAAAATTAAGACAGCCGGTAAATTAATTGACAACCAAGTTTTGTTGGAAGGATTATTAACCGTATGTTTGTACACAATTGTAGAGGAGACAAAGGATGGTGTGGAGTACAGCTTCTTGACCAATCGCTACAGAAAAAGACCAGCTAAGAGTCCTGATGGGATGTTTGCAACAACAAAGATCCCTAACAACTTACAGCTGATCAAAGAACAAGTAATTGAATATTATAACTAAATTAAAATAAATAAATATGAGTACAATAGGTGGAATTAAAAGAGAATCTACAAACACAGAGAGTAAATTTAACAAGAAGGTTGGTCTATTTGAGGCCAATGTAATTGCTATCAATCCTACTAATGAAGAGTACAAAGATGTGCTAGGCATTGAATTGAATGAAGAAAGCAAAGCAACTAATTATCTAGGCGAGACAAGAGATGGTAATACATACTTGCGTGTAGATGTTTGGATGCAAGAAGTTAAGAACAAAGAGAACTTCAAAGTATCATTCTTTCTAGAAGATAGAGAGCGTGAGAACAGAGACCAAACTAAGAAACAATATCTAAACAGTGTAGGTATGACATCTTGGGCTGATGATGAAAACAATCTATTTGATTGGTTCAAAGAGAACCGTGAGTATAGAGTAGCATTCATTGGTGAAGAGGACTTGTATGATTTCTTACGTACATGGTTGGGACAACTAGACTACAGAAGTGCAGAGACTACATTAACACTAGACTGGACGAAGCTTATGCGTGGTAACGTAAAAGACCTTAAGGACCAGGTAGATGGTGAGTGGTGTAACAGCATCGTAGCTATGGCTACAGTAGTTACTAAAGAGCGTGATGGTGAGACAGTAGAATATCAAGGTGTTTATAATAAAGCATTCTTGTCTGGATACACTATGCGTCAATTTAGACTAGTGGATTACACAGATCCTAAGGTAGTTAATCAACTTAAACAACGTAAGCCTAGAGAACTAAGACCACACGAAAGATTTGTGGTTAAGGTTACAGGTGAATACGGGTGTAAAGACTACTATCAACTTAAAGAGATAGAAGATTATAATCCGGATAATAACCTTGTTGCTTCAGATAGTTATATTTCTGAAGACGGAGGGGATTACTAGTATAGGTGGACATAACCTTGAGTCTGCAAAGTTCAAACATGGACAAACATTGCAAAATAATGTGCACGACATTGTGAGTCCTGCTCAAGGTCTACCTTTTTATAACAAGCCCTGCAGAAATGTGGGGCTTTTTTAATTTAATAAATATGGGAATAGGAGGAATAAAAAAATCAACACTTAACAAACAGTCTATACTTGATAAGATATCAGAGTATGATATATTCAAGTATTATATGCCAGATAACAATTGGCAACTGAACATCAAAACTCATTCACCATTTAGAGAGGAACGTACACCATCATTTATTATTAGTCAAGGTCATCATGGAGTAACATTCTATGACTTTGGTGATACTAGTAAGAAAGGTGACTGCTTTGCATTTGTTAAGATGCTATATATGTGCAGTAACTATGATGAAGTACTAAAGAAGATAGATAATGACTTTGGTCTAGGTATATCTAGTATTAAAGTTAAAGACTACAAGAAGATAGTAGCTCAATACAAGCAGCCTAAGAAGGTTGTGAAGCAATACTCCTTTATACAAGTGAAGACTAAACCTTTCACACATGAAGAGTTAGCTTATTGGAACCAATACTATCAGGATGAGGAGGATCTTAGAGCAAACAACATTTATTCGATTCAAGAACTGTTTCTTAACAAGAAGAGATGGGTAGTGGATCCTAAAGTGTTAACCTTTGGTTATTTATATAATGGCCATTGGAAGATATATAAACCGTTTGCAGATAAGAAATATAAATGGGTACCTAATAATGTTCCTATTACAGCTATGGATGGTCTGGAAGACATTAAAGATTGTCACACAGCTTTCATAACTAAGAGTAAGAAAGATTATATGGTAATGAAGAAAGTTTTCCCTACATGTTGTGCAGTGCAGAACGAGGGGATAGGTTGCTTTGATGAAGATAATATAGAATACATCAGAGCTAACTCAGACCGACAGATCTTATCATTTGATTCTGACGATACAGGTGTAGAGAATTCAAAAGCAATAACAAAGAAGTTTGGATTTGATTACTGTAATGTTCCAAGAGAATATCTAGCAGAAGGAATAAATGATTGGGCCGATCTTGCTAAGCATTATGGCCTAAAGATTATAGAGAATATATTAATAAACAAAAACATAATAAGATAAATATGACAAATTTCGTAAAACCAGCAAGCAGATCAGCTAAAGACATTATGTTGACCTGCCCAGTTCCTAAAGAGACTAGAACCTATAAACCGGTTAGTCATAAGGAACTTATAGACATAACTACAGAGAGTATATACCAATCAGGATTTCAACTTGGTAAAGAAAGTTACACTACAGCCAGAGATGGTGATGTAGCTAATGGGAGATATACTATATCTAATGTAAAAGATGATGACATGCAGCTACAGATTGTATGGCAAAATAGTTATGATAAGACTACAACGTTAAAGTTTGCAATTGGTGTACAAGTATTTGTATGTCAAAACGGTATGGTCTCAGGAGATCATGGATCCTTTGCAGAGAAACATGTTGGAGGAATACAGGAGTTTGCACCTAATGCTATCACTGAGTATATCAAGAGAGCAGGTAGTGCATTTGATAAGATGGTACAAGATAAGGAAGCATTCAAAGCTCATAAGATTAGTGAAGAGAGGAGAGCTGAATTGATAGGACGCATGTTTGCACATGAAAAGTTCTTACAATCTACTCAATTGAATATTATTCAGAGAGAACTTAATCGTCCTACGCATGATTATGGTGCAACTGATACCTTGTGGGAACTGTACAACTATACAACCTTTGCAATGAAAGAAGTGCATCCAGATAGATGGATGAAAGATCACATTAAGTGTCACAACTTCTTTGCAGAGCAAGCTGAGTTAGAACATCAAAAGATAGTACACGAGGTACAATCAAGAAATCAATTAACACTAGACGTATGACAGTTAGAAATTATGTAAACACTTTAGTAGAGATGCTAAAGAAGAATCCAGAGATAGAGCACATGGAAGTGGTCTATTCTACTGATGACGAGGGAAATAGTTTTCACAAAGTAAACTTTACTCCTTGTGTTATGTTAAGCCAAGGCTTAGACAATAACTATGTAGTTATAGAATCTAAAACACCAAAGGAGTCAGAGGGGGATGTCCTTTGTATAAACTAATGAGAGTTTTAGTAACCGGTGGGGCAGGCTTTATAGGCACTTACTTAGTAAATCATCTTATCAAACATAACTATGATGTGCTAGTGATGGATAACTTTAGTACTGGTTCGATAGATCATCTACCTACTAACATTCCCTACATAATATATACTATAGGTAGTACTGATCCGTTACCAGAAGGTCTTAAGTTTGACACGTTGATACACTTAGGTGCACCAGTGTCAGTACCTGAGAGTTTTCTAGATCCGGAGAAGTATTTTAATGAGATAGCTTATGGTACTAATGACTTGATGAAATGGGCTGCTTTAGACTGTGGATGTAAGAACTTTGTTCTAGCATCTACAGCTGCAGTGTATGGAAGAAATGATCATCTCCCCTTAGATGAAAATAATAAACCATATCCAGAATCACCCTATGCAACATCTAAGTTATTCATGGAGTATATGGCTGAAGCGTTTTCAGATAAAAGTGTAGCGATACTTAGGTTCTTTAATGTCTATGGTGAAGGCCAAAGAGATGAAGGAGGATATCTATCAGCTATTCCTATCTTTCTAAAACAATATAATAATAACGAACCACTAACTGTGACAGGGGATGGTAAGCAGACCAGAGACTATGTTTATGTAGGAGATGTCGTAGAAGCTATAGAGAAGTCTATATACTTTAATGGTACCCTTAACATAGGATCAGGTGAAGAAATAAGTATAATAGACATAGCTAAGACTTTTAAAGATGATATCAAGTTTATTCCTGAACGGCAGGAACCAAAGAGATCATTAGCAAATATCTATAATGCAGACTTGTGGATTAACTGGAAACCTAAAACCTCACTCAAAGAGTGGATAAAATCAAAACTATGAATTGGGATAAATTTAAAGAGAACTTTCACCCTTCATGGCATGCAAAAATGAAACCATTTGTCGAGAGTGATGAATGTGCAGCCATCTATGCACACCTGAAGAAGGAAAGTAAGAGAGGAAAGCAAATTGCTCCACTCTCTAAAGATGTATGGAAAGCATTTAAGCTTTGTCCAATGGATGAACTTAAGGTAGTACTTATGGGTATGTCACCCTATCATACATATAAGAATGGTTTACCTGTAGCGGATGGACTCATGATGAGTTGTTCGGTTACTGGTTATGTACAACCATCACTAAAGCAATTGTATGGGGCTCTCATGCATGAACTTGGACAACCTAACGGTACATATGATGCAACAGCAGATCTTAGTTATCTAGCTGAACAAGGTGTGCTGTTATTAAATGCAGCTTTAACCACAGAAAAGAATAAAGCAGGATCTCACATAGAACTGTGGGAACCCTTTATTAAACATCTATTTGAGAGTGTACTTGTACCATTAGGGGTACCTGTTGTCTTTCTAGGTAAAGATGCAGGTAAGTATCAGAGATATATGGGAATATTCTCACACTCCTTTGTAGTATCGCACCCAGCCAGTGCATCTTACAAAGGTATAGACTGGGACTCAGAAGGAGTATTCAGTAAGATAGATCAATTATTAATGCAAAACAATGGGTTCACTATCGGATGGCTTAAAGATGCTGAACCACCTTTTTAACAATTAAAACTACAATTATGAATATAGAACAGAACCTCATCACTGATATTGGACTCCTTAAGAAGGGTGATGTTGTAATTACAAACAAAGGAGCAGACCAGCATATATTTGAACTGGTAGAAGACCCACGTCCTAGTGCACAGAGGCACCAGTGGAGTGGCCATTGGAATAAAGGTAGAACTAGATATATTGCAGTTAAATGCAGAGTACCTACCAAAACGGTTAATGCTACAAATCAATGGAACAATAAACCTTATACGTATAAGACTGTTGAGTTTAGAATGCCCACTGATAATGACCCTATAGAGAAGATGGACTTCAATTTCAAGAATATCTTCAGAGTTAAACAAGCAGCTGTAGTAGACATCACTTCTGGGAGTGAGGACTATTTCGATTGCGACTAAATTAATAAATATGATAATTAAAAAACAGAAAGAAGCAAGAGTTCTCCAGACAGGAGAAACACAAAGCAGCACCAAGATGTCATTAGACATGGAATCAGCTCAAGTCTTAATGCAGATGTTGAGTAAGAATCTATATTCTGATGAGGTTGGTTCTGCTGTACGAGAGTGTGCAAGTAATGCACTAGACAGCCATAGAAGAGCTGGTGCTACAGATCCTATCATAGTATCTCTACGTGTAGTAGATACAGGATGGGAGTTTAGTGTTGAGGATTTTGGTATAGGTCTGAACCATGAAGATGTTGAGAACATCATTAGTAAATATGGTAAATCAACCAAGCGTGAGAGTGAAAACGAGCTTGGTATGATGGGCTTAGGATTTAAAGCACCACTAGCTTATTGTTCTAGCTTTTATTTTATAGCTAGAAAAGATGGAATAGAGCGTAAGTATATGATGTATGAAGGTGAAGATGTAAATACTATTGATCTTATCTATGAAGAGTCTACAAGTGAACGTAATGGGGTGAAAGTAATTATACCTATTAAATCTTGGGACCAGCATGACTTCAAGATGAAGATTAGAGAGCAGCTGTGTTACTTTGAGAATGTATATTTTGATGTAGAAGGTATAGACAATAACTTCACTATACATAGAAGTGAGTACTATCAGTTTTCTGAGATGTGTGAGGTTGATGAGATGCACGTATGTCTAGATGATGTATACTATCCTATTGACTGGAAGAAGCTAGATATGGACAGAATTAGAATGCCATTAGGTATTCGATTCAATCTTACAGATGGATTATTCCCTACACCAAACAGAGAGGCACTGAGATATACAGCTGAAGCTAAGGAAGTTATCAAGGCTAGAATTGCTGATGTCGCTAATCATTTTGTGGAGAAATATAATGCTCAGGTAGAAACAGGTGATGACTTGAAGTCCTTATATTCATACTATAATAGTAATGATAGATACATTGATCATCTTGGTAAATCTATGGATATTACTAAGCTTATCAAGTATGCTACTACTCCACTTGCTACACCAGAATTAAAAGGTCTGAAAGGTAGTAAGTTTTCTGATCTCTGGTCGTGTAAAGAACTGTGGATGCAGTCTCTTAAATGTAAGTTTACTGTGAAGAATGGTAAACTTTACAATGCAGACAAGACTTATGTTGGTAGCTGGAGTTTAAGTGGTCTTCTAAATATATACAATAGACATGACGAACCCCCAACAGTATATTATTATTCTGATAGAGTTGGTGGTGTTAAGAAAGAGTATATAAGGTCTTTACATAGCAGCAATTGTTTTCTTGCTAAGATACATACAGATGAGGTAACAGATAAAGATGATGGTACATCAGCATTTAGTTCCTGGTGGAGAGTATTGAATCTTGGAACTGTTCCTACTCATTTACATCCATATAGGATAGAGGACATGAAGTATATTCTTGAACTTCTAACTAAAGACTGGATAGACCTAGATGCATTAGTTGTACCTCAGGCTTTTCTAGATGCTAGAAAGCAGAACAAAGCAACTAAGAAGGCTAAGAAACCTAGTATGACTGGAGGTAGAAGAAAGGTGAAAGGTGAGATAGTATGTAAACAAGGTGTTGATCTTCTTAGATATAATGACGGTAGAAACTGTAAGTTCGAGTCTAATATATATGACCTGCAGAAACTCATGAAGAGTGGAAAGTATTTCATATATGATGTACACGAGAACCAAACTCTATTGGATCCTATCTATAGACATATTGATCATAATTTTATTACATTAATATCATTGTCTCCTAGAGAAAAGAAGTTAGTCGAGGGACTAGAAATACATAATTTAATATCACGAGAAGAATTCATGAAAGGTAAACAAAAGCCATTTAAACGTATGGTAACGTCAGCTAAAATTCATACCTTTATTAAGAAGTATGAAGCTATTTTTGAACACAAAAATGGTTGTATCCAGAAAGCCTCTAGAGACCTTAGCGATAAGTTAAGTGCTTTATGGAAGTATAGAAATAAGTATTATAGAAATAATGGATATGGTAGCCGTGAACAGAAGCTTTACGAAGCTATGTATGCAGTTGCTGATGAACATAATCTCTATGATATGAAGATCTATCCGGAGTTTCTTACTATGAAAGACTTGTTTGAAAACATTCTACCATGGTTAGATACTATGATGGATAGATTTACTAGCAATGGTAGAAAAGAAACGATGGAAATGCAAGTTAATATACTTGTTGACATGTTGAAGTACTACAAACGTAGAGTGAATATGGATCATTACATAAAGATAACAGATCAAACAGAAGACTTAGAGCCTGTAACGCAAGAAACAGTTGAAGAGTCAATATTTTAATAATTAATAAATACAGAAACTATGAGTAAATTTATGTCCCTTGATTGGTTCAAGGGAAAGGTAGAGAATTCTATCGACAGAGTAATAGCTAAAAAGCTAGACAATGTAATGGGTGAAGATTGTTCTTCATCCATAGACATTCAGAAGATTAAGCTAGTTAACGATCATTTGACAGTAGTGTTGAGTGATGGTAAGATGCTTACTAAAACTAATGCGACTGAGGAGGACTATGAGTCTGCTCAATGTGCACAGACAGAACAACAACTGGAGTGTATTATGATGGACCAAGAGATCGCTGATCAGAAAGAACAGCAACGTAGAGATATCGAAAGAGCTAAGGCTCTACAGGTAGGTATCGATGCATTGTCTGAGCTTGATGATTTCAGAGCAGAAGGTAACAGTTGTTATCTAGTGGGTACGCAGAGAACTATGCCTAGTCTATTAGTAGAGAGGTTTATAGAGGTGGTATACAGAATCAAGCAGAGACGTAGTGAATATAATACACTACAAGGTCTGTGTGATGTAGATGATGAATACCAGTCTCTGAAGAACTTCTTTATGTGGTGTTGTTTGAATCCAAGAGCTGAGGTAGCCAATGAGCTATACAGGTTCTTGACTGAGAACAGCTTCAGAATAACTAAGCAGGGCTTCTTTGTAGCATTGCGTAATGTAGTTACACTTCACGGGTCACCACAACTTGTTCACTTCATTTCTAATACCTATAACAAGGTAAAGGCTGTGTGGGGTAACAATCCGGATGACTATACTGTGTTCATGGAAAATAATGAGTACAAGATTATTCACGAGAATGGTCTGTATGAAACCAGAACAGAGTTAATTGAGGAAGAATGGTGTGATGAAAATGAGTGTTACTATGACTGTGATCCATATGAAGAGACCTATCAAGTTCCTATTGATTATGGTACGAAGATAGGTAAGCTTACAGAGTTATATCTAGATCTACCTAATAGACATGAGAACAGATTCACTGATGATTGGACTAAGACGTTCGATATTAGAGTTGGTAAGCCTGTTAATATGCCTAAAGAAGATTGCAATTGGTCTACACAAGACTGTGCTGCAGCAGGTTTACACTTTACTGCAGATCAGATACACTACGTAGGATGTGGTGATCAGGCTGTGTTAGTGCTAATTAATCCAATGAAAGTTGTTGGTATTGGTGAACATAAAGGTAGATGTTATGAGTATCTTCCGATTATGACCGTTCCAAGTGATGAAGCTACAAGTATCCTACATGACTTGAGGTTTGATACTCTTCAACTAGACGAGGAATATGCAATCAGAGAGCTAGAGGATTTAGAAGAGAAAGCTAAAGAGGGCTTTACAACTGAGGTTAGTAAACATGAGTTTAATATTCCTCACATGACCTATACTGAAATCAAAGACGTTGTTGCTAGTCTTAGCAGAATGAAAGAGACAATCGGTGATAGGGTTAGTACAATTGAGTAGTTTTAATTGAGGTGGTGTCTTGAATATTTCTTATATTTGAGACATCACTAATTAAAAAACCAACAGTATGGCAACAAGAAAGGTAACAAAACCTCGAGTACCACGCACGAGAAATGCTGGTACTATGACGGAAGCAGCCTTCTGGTCTATGATTAGAAGTGCTCTAAGACAAAAGAGTAGATGGTGGAAACCTATAGCTGAATGCAAAAAACTTGCTCGAAGGATTAGTAAATCCAAAAATAAGAGACAAAAGTGGGAGTACCAATGCAATAAGTGCAAGAAGTGGTACAAAAGTGATCAAGTTAATGTCGATCACATAGAACAAGCAGGAAGCCTTAAACATTATGATGACTTACCTAAGTTTGTAGAGACACTGTTCTGTGAACAGGAGAACCTACAGGTGCTGTGTAAGACTTGTCATGATGAGAAAACCAAACTCGAAATACAATTAAAGAAATATAAACAGAAATAATGATACAAGGGACAGTAAAAACGGAAGAACTATACAGAGCTGTGATGCTGGATAGTTCTAGTTCGTTGAAAGATTTTTCAATGGACAGAAAGAAATATCACAAAAAGTATATACTTAACGAAGACATAAAAGAGAAAGACTCTATAGCTGCTAATCTAGGTAGACTAGTTGAAACTATGCTATGGGAACCGGATCTATTTGATGATAAGTTCTTTATGTCAACCGTTGCATATATACCTACAGGACTTATGTTAGAGTTTGTAGAGCGTTTGTACGATGTAACACTAGATTCTACTGATGAAGAAGGTAATATATCTAGAACGTTTCAACAGCTAGCGGAGGAAGCCTATGCATTATCATCCTTTAAGATTAAGTTTGAGCAAGTACTCAAGAAATTTATAGGCTCTGATGCAGAACTTTACTATAATGAAATACGTAAAGTAAGAGGTAATAATCTGACAGTTGTAGATACACAACAAGTGGCTACAGCTGAAAGAATTGTAGAGACACTAAGGACTGATAGTAATGTTAAACATATAGTAAACTGTGTAACCAGTGAGAGATATGATGTTAAAGATCAACTGCAGGTAGAAGACTACACTGTGGATGGTCATAGATTCAAGTCTATGATGGACCGTGTGATAGTAGATCACCAGGAGAAAACAATCCAGGTATACGATCTTAAGTGCACATGGAACGTTGAGAACTTCTATGAAGAGTACTATCTATACAGGAGAGCTTACATTCAGGCTTATCTTTACATGAGAGCTGCAGAGCATGCATTCAGAGGGTATGATGACTATACAATACTAGCACCTAGATTTCTTGTTTGTGATAGTGCAAACTATTTCAGACCTTTAATCTATACACTAAGTACTTCTAATCTATACGATGCATATAATGGTTTTGAACACAAGGGTAGAACATACACTGGTGTTAAGGCTCTTATTGAGGAACTCAGCTGGGCTCATACAAATAATATATGGAATATATCTCTAGATAATCTAGAGAGTAATGGAATAATAAAATTGACATGACAAAAACAATAACCACTATCTTTATGGTTCCAACATTAAATATACCTAAGGGGGCACTTCGTCTCCTTGGGTTTATTAATGCGTACCAGCAAGACATGGACAGAGATCTGGATTATGGTAAAGATAAGGTTATTTATCTTTTGTTTAAGCCGGATGATATGGTATACTTTAGAGAATTCTTAGACAGTGAATACGAAAGAACTAAGAGTATCGTAGAAGATTATGACTATCCTGGAGGATATGTAATCTTAGTATACAAAATAAATCAACGTTTTAGAAGTGACTTTAACTTAGTAAAGAAAGGTAAGTATTCTAAAACTTCTCCTACCTTCCAGAAAATGTTTCCTAAGATAATAAAGATAATGAAGAACGGTCTACATAGAGATGAGATTAGTCTTCAATATAGAGTCTTTAATAGAACACCAGACCTCATAGAGTTCTGGGAAAAGAAACTTGGAATGAAATGGACAGATGACATGGAAGTGTGGGGTGGATGGGAAGAATCCAAAGAGATATTAAATATGATGGAAATAAAAAATAAAGATTATGCAAAAACAGATAATTAAATTATTAGAAAAGCACCCACAAGCTAAAAATGTGGTACAACAATGGTTTCTTAACAATCTACTTAAGACAGTAGATGAGGGAATGCCAGAAGAGTTTAAGAAGTTTGTCATGGCTCAGACAGTTGATGATGACAAACTAGCTACTATGATTAAGGAAGGACCACGTGGACTTCTGGATGTACTAGACGAGCATGAGATATTTATAAATGTAGTCTATCAAGATGAGGTAGGTTTTATATGGGATATAGGTCATCCACACGGTGGAAATCCAAGCATTCCTTATAACACTAGAAGACAGGCTGAGCATAAAGCTATATTTAAGGCCTTCGAAATTCTTGATAAGAAATTAAAACCTAAAGAAGATGAAAAAAGTGAAGAAAAAAGTTAGGTCAGTATTAATAATTGTGTTAGATTTGCTAGCCGCAAAACTGATAAGTAAGAAAGAAGCTAAGCTCCTACTTAATCAAAGCGATCCTATTCGATCTTTTAGTGGGTGGTGTACTACTGCTACACACAATGTAAACATTCACTATGAGAACAATTGAAGATTTTAATAAAGTATGGCACCTCAGTATCTCTGGGGCAGGTTTAGGTATTGAAGTACCTCAGGTGATTGCCTTTATGAATCATGTAATGGATAATCTTTCTAAGATAGAGGGATTTACTCTTACAGAGGTATCTACTGTACGTGGAATTCCTAGAGTTCAGACTAATTTAGTTGAACTAATGCCTTGGGTAGCAGCTGTTATCCATACAGAGATCGAAGAAAAGATTACAATGATACTGAAAGTAGAGTTTGAGATTGAAAACAGACTGAATTCAATTGGCTTAGATATTAATGGAAAACCCCTAGAAAATGAATAAGAATATTTTTAAACCCAGAGTAAATATACTCCCCTATGAATATCCTCAACTCTTAGCCTATAAGGATGCAATAAGACATTCCTATTGGATTGATACAGAGTTTAACTTTACTGAAGACATACAGGACTTTAAAGTAACGATGACAGATGGAGAGCGTGATGTTATTAAGAAGACTATGTTAGCTATCGCACAGATAGAAGTCAATGTAAAAACGTTTTGGGGTGATTTGTATAAGCGTATGCCTATTACAGAGATAGGAGATGTAGGATTTACATTTGCTGAGTCAGAAGTAAGACACAAAGATGCTTACGCCAGGCTGCTTAGAATACTAGGGTTAGAAAAAGAATTCAAAAACGTAGTAGAGATACCAGCAATAGCTGGAAGAATCAAATACTTGAAGAAGTATCTAGATGGGACAAGATCCAAAGATGATAAGATGTATACTAAGTCTGTCTTACTGTTCTCTTTATTTATAGAGCATGTAAGTTTATTTAGTCAGTTCTTAATCATGATGAGCTTTAACAAAGACAGGAATGTACTGAAAGGTATATCTAATGTGGTTGAGGCCACAAGTAAAGAGGAAGAGATACATGGTAACTTTGGAGCAGAGTTAATAAATATAATAAAGAAGGAGAATCCAGAGTGGTTCGATGAAAAGTTTGCAGATCTGATATATTCAGCATGTAAGAAAGCTTACAAGGCAGAGTGTGAAATATTAGACTGGATCTTTGAGAAAGGTGAGTTATGGTTTCTACCAAAAGAAACGATACAACACTTTATAATGAATAGATTTAATAATTCGCTTAACAAAATAGGTATGAATTCACTCTTTGAAGTTGATGAATCTTTATTAGAATCAACACATTGGTTTGACGTAGAGATTACATCTACAAAGGAGGGAGATTTCTTTTATAAGAAGTCTGTGGATTACAATAAGAAAAGCAAGAGTATAACAGAAGACGATTTATTTTAAATATGGAATATACAAGATATTACTGGCTTAATCAAGACAGTAGAAAGTTTTTATCCAGAGGGTATATAGACGAAGAACCTGAACAGAGAATACGAGATATAGCTAATGTAGCTGAGAAGTATTTAGGTGATGTAGGATTCGCTGCAAAGTTTGAAGACTACATGGCAAGAGGGTTCTTTAGTCTATCTACACCAGTGTGGATAAACTTCGGAAAAAGAAAGGGCTTACCTATCAGTTGTTATGGATCCAATGTGGATGACAACTTAGATAGCATATTAAATGCTGGCCGTGAGATAGGTATGATGTCTAAATACGGAGGGGGTACAAGTGCCTACCTAGGTAACATTAGACCAAGAGGATCAAGTATTAGTACAGGAGGACAGGCAGATGGACCTGTGCACTATGCAAGAATATACGATACAGTTGTAGATGTTTGTAAACAATCTGCAGCTAGACGTGGAGCATGTGCAGTTTATCTACCGGTTGAACATAAAGACATAGAAGAGTTTCTAGATATAGGAACTGAAGGTAACCTTATACAGGGATTACAATATGGTGTTACAGTTACTGATAGCTGGTTAAAGTCTATGAAGGCAGGAAGTAAAGACAAACGTAAGATATGGGCCAAGATCATTCAACATAGAAATGAGTTTGGATTTCCATATATTATGTTCTATGACAACTCAAACAGCAATACACCGTATAAAGACTTAGGATATAAGATTACAGCATCTAATCTCTGCTCAGAGATACAACTACCAACAGACAGCTTCAATAGTTTCGTTTGTTGCTTAGGATCTATCAACCTATTACATTGGGATGAGATAGTAGAGACAGATGCAATAGAGATTTATACTAAGTTTCTTAATGCAGTGATGAATGAGTTTATACAGAAGGCTGAGTATATGCCTGGTATGAAGAGAGCATGGAGATTTGCTCAACAACATAGAGCGATTGGTGTAGGAGCACTGGGCTATCACTCCTATTTACAATCAAACTTAATAGAGTTCGAATCTATGGAGGCCAAGATGATTAATACTAAGATCTTCAAGACTCTAAAAGAAAGAACGGAAGAAGCATCAAGATGGTTACATGATGCAAAAGGATATAAATCAATTAGAGAAGGTTATGCTAACACCACATTGATGGCTATAGCACCAACTAAGTCTAGTTCATTTATACACGGTGCAGTATCTATGGGTATTGAACCAATTAAGTCCAACTACTTTATCAAGGATCTTGCTAAGTCTAAGACTATATACAAGAATCCATTCCTCATCGAGGAGTTAGAGAAGTATGATCTTAATAACAAAGAGACTTGGGAGAGTATACTAAAGAAGGATGGTTCAGTGCAACATCTAAACTTTCCTACTAAAGCTGTGTTCAAGTCTTTTATTGAAATTAGTCCAAAGGAGGTAGTGATCCAAGCTGCAGCACGTCAGAAGTATATAGATCAGTCACAGAGTTTAAACTTAATGATTGATCCTAGTGTACCAGCAAAAGATATAAATCAATTATATCTATTTGCTCACGAGCAGGGAGTTAAAACACTATATTATCAGTTCAGTCAGAGTTCAGCACAAGCATTTGCACGTAACATTTTGGAGTGTGCAAGCTGTGAAGGCTAACTAACTTAGTTAAAAAACTTCATCGAGAAGGTTATAATTGTTTGGTGAGTTCATATACTAGTTGTATATTTGAACTTGAAAGAGGTGGAAGGGTCCACTTTAAAAACAATCAACCCTGGAAAGAGGACCCTTTGTGGTACTCTAATGATGTTTTGAATTAAGTATTTTCTGTTCTGTTTTTTTAATTGTGAAGAAAAGCCTTGGGTATAAATCCAGGGCTTTTTTTATGCATAATTAGAAAGAAAATTCGTATATTTACATATAACTTAAAACAATTAAATATGGCAAAAAAAGTCACAAAAACGACAGATGGTGCAAACACTTTTGAGGATGCACTAGAAAGATTAAACAAACAATACGGTAAGGGAACTGTATTATCATTAGAAGGTAAATCTGAAGGGACGTATGATACATTCAGTACAGGATCAATAGGTTTTGACTGGAGAACATTAGGCGTAGGAGGATTTGTGAGAGGTAAAATGTATGAACTCATGGGCTGGGAAGGTACAGGTAAGTCTACTATATGTGGACATGCTGTAGCTAGCTGTCAAGCACAAGGAGGTAAGGTGGTATATATTGATGGCGAGCATGCTGTTGATACAAACTATTTTAAAGCTCTAGGTGTAAACACAGAGACTATGATGATTGCACAACCATCCTGCGGTGAAGAAGGTTTCAACATTGCAGTAGAACTAATGCAAACAGGTGAGGTAGATCTAATCATTATCGATTCAGACTCATCACTTATACCTAAATCAGTACTAGATGGGGCTGTAGGAGAACATGCAATAGGTAAGAAAGCACGTCTTAACAGTAGTGCATACCCTAAAATTAAATCTATGTGTCACAACACTAACACTTGTGTCATTGTAGTATCACAATACAGAGAAAAGATCGGTGTGATGTTTGGTAACCCTACAACTACGCAGGGTGGACATGCACTTAAGTTCTATTCAGATGCAAGAATAGAAGTCAGTAGAACACTAGCTAAGGAATCAGGACAAGTATATGGTAATATTACTAAGGTGAGAGCTATCAAGAATAAGATGACTCCTCCTTATATACTATCAGACTTTGAAGTTCTTTATGGTGTTGGTATTGATAAGGTTGGTGAGATGATGCAACTGCTTAACGAGTATGAGTTAGGTAGAAAGTATGGTAAGACTATGACCGTTGATGGTGTTAAGCATGATCTTGAAGAGTTTAAGGACATGGTACGTAATGATCAGAAGTTCTATAATGAGCTACGTATGAAGATTATTACAGCTATCAAAGGTGAAGAGATGCAGGAAGAAGAAGAGGAGTCTCCCATAGTAGAGACTAAGATTGAAGTAGAGACACCAGAGCCTACAATC
>Ga0115012_10000365_pt1 | contig 25996 bp, 16 predicted proteins | sample TroAtlMetagenome_FD_88706 | JGI IMG/M metagenome (GOLD analysis project Ga0115012, IMG submission 88706) | Marine eukaryotic phytoplankton communities from Atlantic Ocean - Tropical Atlantic ANT10 Metagenome | ecosystem: Environmental > Aquatic > Marine > Oceanic | place: Tropical Atlantic...
CGAACCACGATTCCCAGATCGATCACTCCGTTGGTGTAGAGCTCTCTTCCCTCCTCCTCGGCAGGGGCCATGGACATCATCAGGATCGCGGCGAGTGAGGCAGAAAGAACTTTGGTAATCATCGAGAGACCACGCTAGGAACCACTACCAATCGCGCAAGAAGTTTATCCTGATGCTTTGGAGCGACCCACGCCGGGCAAGCCGGTCCCCCGAAAGCCGACAAAACTCACCTGCAGACCCCTTGCACAACAATTCGCGCACCCGGGCAGCAATCCCCCTCCAGATTTCTCTTCCTCTTTTCTTAGCCAAAAAGGTCCATAACCGGCTCCGTAACCCCATCCGGAGTCACATAAAAGGGCCTTTGCTCGACCGCATAATGATGATCATGGGGGATGCCGAGCGCTCGATAGATACTAGCATGTAACTGCTGGGTATTCACCGGATTCTTCACCGTAGTACAGGGACGTTCATCTGCAGTCTCCCCATAGACAAAACCTTTTTTAACACCGCCTCCAAAGAGAAGAACGCTTCCTGCTCCGGTGAAATGGCGATGCATCCCGTAATGCTGGGGGCCATCAATCCTCGGAGGTACGTTCACTTGGTCTTTCACTCGTTTTTCGGGCTTACCCTCCATCATCATGTCCCTGCTGAATTCACTGGCCACCACAATCAAGGTTCGATCCAAGAGCTTACGTTCCTCGAGGTCGAGAACCAGCTGAGCGATTGGAGCGTCGATCATCTGCTTAAGCTCCTTCATTCTCGTATGTCCATTATCGTGAGTATCCCAGTATTTGAATGGATAATACCCATGCGTGACCTCAATGAAACGGGCCCCAGCCTCGGTAAGGCGTCGGGCAAGAAGGCAGCCCAGCCCAAAGCGTCCACCCACCTTGTATGTGTCGTAGCTTTCCTTTGGTTCGAGGCTCAGATCAAAAGCCTTGCGAGCCTTGGGACTGGAGAGCAGGCGATGAGCATTGTCGATCGACTTCAACAGGGAGCCACGTTGGTACTCAGACCCATGTTGCTGGATCGGACTGTCAGCCAGAAGCTTCTTATAAGCCCGATACCGCTTCGAAAAACGCTCGTCGCTCATCCCCGGAGGAGGCTTCACAGCCTCCACGGCCTGATCAGGCTCCACGAGGAAGAACGGCCCAAACTCACTCCCAAGGAATCCAGCGGTATGAAACGCCTTAAGGGACTCTTTTTCTCCACCATCGAACGTTTGACCAATATCTATAAAGGCCGGGAGATCTGGATTCAATGGGCCCAGACTACGCGAGATCCATGACCCGATATGAGGCGCCGCCACGGTAAGAGGCGGCTCGTACGCAGTGTGCCAGTGATACTGATGCCGGCTGTGAAGTATGAATCCCAGATCCGCTGCCTGGTATGTCTTGATCAGAGTTCCCCGATCCATCACCCGACCGATCTTTTCTAGACCCTCCGTAAACTGGAGCCCATCCACCACGGTATCGACTGCCGGAAAGGTGGAGAGAACTCTCTTCGGATCCAAACCCTTTTCGTAAGGAACGTAGCGCTTGGGATCGAAAGTGTCTGTGCTGGCCATCCCTCCACCCATCCACAGCACGATCACTGTATCCGCCGTGGAGTTGAGAGGTGCCCCACCCGGCTTTGCAAGAGCGCTGCTCGATGGGTAACCTGCAGCCAATGCGCCAAGGGTCGCGGCCGAGGCTGAAGAGAGAAAATCGCGGCGGTTTTTTGGGTTAGTCATAGCCTTAGAGCTCTACACAGTCGCTCAGTGAATTAACTGAAATTCCGGATGCATTACCAGCATCCACAACAAATCTTCTACCCCACGTGCGGTTACGGGTCGACCGATAATCTCCAACGCCGATTCCAGCTCCTTGTCCGAAGGAGCCCGAGCGAACGAACTCACAAACAGATCCTCTACCAGAGCTGTCGGAGTCCGCCCTGAATCAAGCCATTCCTTTCCCCCCTTCGCTACCAGGTCGGCCACGGACCTGCCATTAGCCAATTCGATGAACTGCGCGGTGGTAGCCCTTGATTCCCGGCGGGTTACTACCACGTCCCTCTTGGGCCTTCCCAGCGTCCGCATCAACCGGTCGAGATTTCGCGAACCAGCACGCTTACGCCCGGTTCCACGCGCTGCCGCCGGCGAACCCTTTGCTGCCAGAATGATTTGGTCCAATCCATCAAGAAACTGCTCAGCGAACATCCGACGGACCACTGGACCCCGGAAGACAAACTCATCCGCCTCTTCATCCAGAGAGACCGCCGGCCTCTGGTAGGCACGAGAATTAAGAAGAACACTCATGGTGTGCTTCAGGTCATACCCGCTCTCCGCCAAGTCAACAGCAAGCCAGTCCAGCAGGTCAGCATTCCAAGCCGGGTTGTCCATCTCGTCGACAGGCTCGACCAGTCCACGGCCAAAGAAAATAGCCCACAACCGATTAACCATCGTGCGGGCCATTCGTCCGTTTCCCGGAGAGGTCATGATCTCCGCGAGCTGCTCCACCCGTTTCTCCGGAGGCGCCCCTGGGTCGATCGTGCCGAGCTCTGGGTAGAGAAAGGCTGGCTCGGCCTTTTCTCCGGTAGGCTTATCACAACGATGAATATCAAGTGGCCCACCAGCGAAAATTGCCGCGAATGAATACGTCTCCTTCAGAGTCCAGTCATTGATGAAGGAATCATGACAGGAGGCGCACTTGATGTTCAGTCCCATGAAAACCTGCGCCACATTCTGAGCTGCCTGCATTTCCGTTACCTGCGAAGCGTTAACTGTTCCTCTCCAGGCGACCCCCTTGATAAAGCCATCCGACCCCCCTACTGGGTTGATCAGCTCCCTCACGAACTGGTCGTAAGGCTTATTTTCAGACAAGGCGGACTTCAGCCATCCCGTAATAGGCTTTCCCCCTCCTCCATGATACTGACGGGTATAACTGTTTCTCAGGCTGTCATTCCAGAACGTCACCCAGTGCTCGGCGTAGTTCTCCTTGTCCGCAAGAAGCTCCTTCACCAAATGCTCCCGCTTATCACTGCGGGCGTCTTCTCTGAACACCTTCAACTCCCCGGCTGTCGGCAGAATTCCGAGCACATCCAAAAACACTCGCCGAGCGAAAACATCATCTCCCACTGAAGGGACTTCCCGAACATTATTTTCAGCATAGTAGGGAGAAAGAAAACGGTCCACCGGGTTAGCTGATTTCCCTTTCGGTAGAGCCACCTTACGAGGCGCGATCGGAGCGTTGCGGAATTTTGCAAAGGTAAAGCCCTTTTCCCACTGCATTCCCTGGTCAATCCACGCCCTCATGATCGCAACCTCCTCAAGGCTCAGCGGATCCCCTTTGACCGGCATCCTCTCGTCAGGGTCATTACTGAGAAGCAGCTCAATCAGTAAGCTCTTGCCACTATTTCCCGAGATGACCGCCGGACCGCTGTCACCCCCTCCGACAAAAGAGTGAATATGATCCATGTTAAACCCGCCTTTGCTTTTCCCGTTCGCGTGACAGGTGGTGCAGCTCTTAGCCAGAATTGGTTTAACGTCTTCTGCAAAATCAACCTTGCGAGAGAGCGCCGACGGCATTTTTCGAGGTGTGACTTCCGCCTCCGCGAAAGCATCGCTACCCCCGAGGGTCAGCGCCGCTAGTAAAGAGCAAATGAAGGATCGAGGCATGATGGGTTAATGGCCTGTGAACTCTCTCTTGATACGGCAGGAAATTTGAGTTGTCAGCCCAGATTCGCAGAGACTTGCCGGAAGGCTTCTTTCATTCAGCCTCAACTATCTTTTTCCGCCTCGAAAACTTGCAAGCACATTCAGCCTCTTGATCTTAACGCCGGGGTCTATTTTGATCCGCGGGAGCGCATGGACAGGATACTGGTCCCATGGGTGACAATTCCGCATCCCCCGGTAATCACTCGTTTGACCGGCAAGCCACTCTCAGGATCATGGGTCAGGGCATCCTCCGTCATTTTCTGCTGCACTTCAAAACGTCGAGGCTTTTCATCAGCATTTTCTGGAATCGTCTCGTATACGTAAGTAGCCATTTGTCGGAGAATCTCGTAAAGTTACCAGCGAACCTAGCGCCGCCATGCTATCGGATCAACCCGCGAACAAACAAACCGAATCTGCATGAAACTGGACAGGCATGGCCGATTTATAAGCAGAAAATTAAGGGGAGACCGATTCTTCAGGCTGATCGTCACCCTTCTCTTGCTGAGTGTCGCATGGTGGGCCCTTGAATCGGTTGGATCGAGACCGGGCACACGCACAGGACAAGTGCATACCGAAAGCCTTACGGAAATCTCGGGGATCGTTCTGAGCAGAAACCATAAGGATGTAATCTGGGCCCATAACGATTCAGGAGACGAAGCCAGAATATTCGCCCTTGGGACTGATGGCAAATCCCTCGGAGTTTTTCGGCTGGAAGGCACCACTGCCATTGACTGGGAGGATATCGCGATTGGGCCCGGACCATTGGCAGAGAAAGATTACCTCTACATTGCCGACACGGGGAACAATGCCTTATCCCGCCGAACCGTTACCATCTATCGCGTCCCGGAGCCGGCAGTTGACACAACAACCACCTCGAGAAAACAAACGCTGACTGGTGTTGAGGCCCTTCCCATGCGGTTTCCATCTGAGCCACGAGAGTGCGAAACCCTGTTAGTTGATCCTCTCAACGGAGATATCTACCTCGTGACCCGGGATAGGAGCGAGAAAACTAAAGAGGTCGCCTCAGTCTTCCATGCCCCCGGACCCCACAGAGGCGGAGCCCTCCAAACCCTCGAGGCCCTCACCAGCTTTGTTCCTCCAGCAAGTATCCGGGGCGGAGATATTTCTAGAGACGGACGCTTGGTTATTCTTCGGAGCCATTCTTTGCGCCCTGAGCGGGGTGCTCTTCTTTGGAAGAGATCGGATCCCAGCTCTCCGCTGCACGAAATATTTAGCGATGAACCAACCAACCTTACAGTTCGCTCTGAACCGCAGGGCGAATCCATTGCGTTTTCGCCTGGTGGCGACTTCTTTTTCACGGTGAGCGAAGGCAGCAAGGCCCCGATTTACCGCTTCGAGGTTCCATAAACTGACGGGAAAACCAATTCCGACCCATCCCAGCTATAAGCGTTCTTTTGAACACGTATGAACGTGGACAGAGACAGGGACTTTTGGCGATCGCCATGCTCTTGTTGAGGCCTAAAGTAGTTTAAACAAACTGAAGTTTTTATTCTGTCGTGCTGACCATTGCCGCTCAAAAAGGACAAGCCTTCTGTGATGGCATGACACGCCGGGGTTTCCTGAAAATCGGCACACTTGGACTGGGCGGGGCTTCCCTCCCACAAATTCTACGCGCCGAATCGAAAACCCAGCTTAAGCCCCTCGATCATAAGGCGGTCATCATGATCTTTCTCGCGGGTGGACCTCCCCATCAGGATATGTGGGACCTGAAGACTGAGGCTCCTTCCGAGGTTCGGGGTGAATTTAATCCGATTAAGACGAACGTTCCCGGTGTTGAAATCTGCGAGCTGTTCCCGCAGATGGCCACGATGATGGACAAGTTTTCCATCATCCGCTCGATGGTGGGCGCCGGAGGCGGTCATGATGCCGTTCAGTGCCTCACCGGGAGAAAGCCTCAGGGCCCACAGCCTCCTGGAGGCTGGCCCAGCATCGGATCGGTTCTCTCAAAACTCTCGGGGCAGACAAGGCCCGGAGTTCCCTCCTTCCTTGGCCTGTCCCCCAAGTGCAAGCATGATCAATGGGGCGACCCGGGCCAATCGGGATTCCTCGGCCCTTCTCATGCAGCCTTCTCCCCTTTTCGTGGAGGGGGAAAGAAGGACATGGTCTTAAAGGACATTAGTATTGAGCGTCTCGCGGACCGGAAGGCCCTGCTGAATTCCTTCGATAATTTCCGCAGGGAGGTGGATCACTCTGGCGCCATGGAAGGACTGGATACTTTTACTGAACAGGCATTCGGGGTCCTGACCTCAAGTCGTCTGGCGAGGGCCCTTGATCTGAGCGCGGAAGATCCAAAAGTCATTGAGAGGTATGGAAAAGGGACGGAGAAGCTGACTGCTGATGGACCATGGAAGCGGCTGGACCAGTTCCTGATGGCTCGAAGGCTGGTGGAAGCTGGGGCTCGCTGTGTCACCCTTGGCTTTAGCCGATGGGATTGGCACGGTGGTAATTTCAAGCGTGCCCGGGAGGACTTTCCGCTGCTGGATCAGGGGATTACCGCCCTGGTGGAGGATCTGCATAACCGTGGGCTGGATAAGGACGTGAGTGTCATCGTGTGGGGAGAGTTCGGGCGCACCCCCAAAATCAATAAGGATGCGGGGCGCGATCATTGGCCCAAGGTCTCTACCGCCCTTCTCGCTGGCGGCGGGATGAACCATGGTCAGGTAATCGGATCAACGACCCGCGACGGTGGGGAAGCAAACAGCCGGCCCGTAGAATTCCCAGAAGTGTTCTCAACTCTGTATCACTGTCTGGGTATCGATGCACGGCGCACTACGGTGAATGACCTTTCCGGGCGCCCCCGTTTTCTTGTAGAAAGTGAGCACGCCCCGATTTCTGAACTTGTTGGATAGCCCCATCTTCCCAGCCGTGAAACCTATTCTTATTCCCCTCTGCAGCCTCCTGGTGATTTTGACCGTCGAAAAGGGCGTTTCTGAAGAGAGCCTAACAGACCAAGCCCCGGTCGCAACAGGGAGCAGCCCCCAACAATCCCCAGAGGCGGTTGCTCTCCAGTGGAGTAGCGAGGACGCCATTACCATGACGGGGCCGCACGACCTGCATCAGCTTGTGCTTACCTCGCACGAGGGCGACGGAAAAAAGGATGTAACGGCAATTGCTGAATTTTCGGTGGAGCCTTCCGGTATCGTGACAGTTTCTCCGAGCGGACTCATTCGAGTTATCGGTAATGGTAGTGCCACTATAATTGCAGAATACGCGGGTTCACTCCTTTCGAGAGCGATCAAGGTGAATCAGGCAGACAAACAGCTTCCGATTAGCTTCCCCAATGAAATCGTACCTATTTTTACCCGCCATGGGTGCAACGGGGGCGGATGTCATGGAAAGGCTGAAGGACAGAACGGGTTTAAACTCTCACTGCTCGGTTATGAACCACAGGACGACCACGGCTATCTGGTGCGAGAGGGATTAGGGCGGCGCATTTTCAGAGCCTCTCCAACCCACAGCCTGCTTCTCCTCAAAGCTAGCGGAGAACTTCCTCATCAGGGAGGATCCCGCCTCACTCGAAGCAGTGATGACTACAAAACGATTGTCCGCTGGATTCGACAAGGCCTCCCCTATGGATCCGCTGGTGATTCTCTGGTAACTCGAATTTCGGTTGAGCCGCGAGAGCGACTGACCCGCGCCAAGGCCGTCCAGCAGCTAAGAGTCGTCGCCCACTTCAGTGACGGATCCAGCAAGGATGTCACCCGTATCGCTCAATACGAGGCCAACGACGAGGAAATGGCGATCGTGAGCGACAAAGGCCTTGTGACCATGCAGGAGCGAACGGGAAGCACCTCTGTCATGATCCGGTTTCAGGAACATGTTGGTGTCTTTCGGGCAACCATTCCTCTGGGAGCACCAGTCGATAATTTGCCGTCCTCCGATAACCTTGTCGACCAGCACATCTTTACCAAGCTTCGCACCCTTGGCCTTCCCCCCTCTTCGCTCAGCGATGATTCCACCTTCCTCCGCAGGGCCACAATCGATATCGCAGGACGCCTCCCCACCCTCGACGAAACAGATAAGTTCCTCGCTGATACCGACCCCGAAAAACGCACGCTCAAAATCGACCAACTGCTTGCAAGCACTGACTACGCCGACTACTTCGCCGGCAAGTGGGCTGCTATTCTTCGCAACAAACGCACCTCAGCCCACCATGCGAGGGGCAGCTTTGCCTTTCACTCATGGATCCGGAATTCCCTCCATCACAACGTGCCCTACAACTCATTTGTCCGCCAATTCGTTGCGGCATCGGGGGAGGTTGGCAATAACCCACCGGTCATCTGGTATCGCACTGTCAAGGACAGCAAGGAACAGCTACAGGATGTTGCCCAAATTTTTCTCGGCCAGCGCCTGCAGTGCGCCCAATGCCATCACCACCCTTACGAGAAATGGAGTCAGGACGATTATTACGGGTTTGAGGCCTTCTTCTCCAAGGTCGGCCGTAAGCCCGGCGCCCAACCAGGAGAGGAAGTCATCTTTAACAAAATTGGAGTAGCAAGCGCAAAGAACCCACGAAGCGGGCGCGCCCTTCCCCCCAAACCCCTTGGCGGGACAGAGCTCCGCCTCGCTCAGCATCATGACCCCCGGGATTCCCTCGCAGACTGGATGACAAACGAAGACAATCCCTTCTTCGCCAGAATGCTGGTGAACCGCTATTGGAAACATTTCTTTGGACGCGGCATTGTTGACCCGGAGGACGATATGCGCGTTACCAATCCTCCAACCCACCCCGAACTTCTCGACGCCCTCGCGCAGGGTTTTGTCGAAAGCGGATATGATTTAAAGGGGCTTGTCCGCACAATATGCAACAGCACTACCTACCAACTCAGTTCCAACCCTAATGCATTCAATCTGGATGACCGGCAGAATTACTCGCGATTCTATCCCCGGCGCCTACCAGCCGAAATTCTTCTCGATGGAATAAATACGGTCACCAACGCAAAGGAAAAGTTCAGTGGACAGCCTCAGGGAATTCGCGCGGTTCAACTTCCCGATGATCAGTTCACCAAGGAGTCCTATTTTCTCTCAGTGTTCGGCCGCCCGGATATGAACAGCGCCTGCGAATGTGAACGAGCAGACGATGTAAACCTCGCGCAGGCGCTGCATCTCGTCAATTCCACCAACATCCGAAACAAACTCGCCTCCGATAATGCAAGGGCCGCTCTTCTTGTTAAGAATACGGAATTCAGTGACGAGGCCCGTATCAGCGAATTATATCGCCGGGCGTTTTCACGAGCTCCCGGACCGGATGAGCTGAACGTTGGGATACGTTATCTAAATCGAAAACGCACCCCTGCGGATCCCTCGACCCTGAGTGAGGAGGCCAAGAAAAAACAGCCCTCGCCAGAGGCACTCGCACGTGAACCTTATGAAGATCTGATCTGGGCCCTTCTCAACACCAAGGAGTTTCTCTTCAACCACTAACTGTCCATCTGGCATGACCAGTTCAAATACCAGAGGAAGAAGCATCTTCACTACCTGCCTCCTCATCGGAGCCTCTCTGGCAAATGCTCAGCTCCCTCACCCTGACCTGCAGACTATTTTTCCACAAGGTGGCCAGGCTGGACAAACAGTGGAAGTAGCTATCGGAGGCACTGAACTTGGAGAGACCACAGAACTGCTTTTTTCGCATCCGGGAATCAAGTGCGAGCAGATACCGATAGCCGCCACCGAGTTCACCCCTGTTGGCCACAAACCGCTTAACTACCGGGTTTCCGTCGCCCCGGATGTGGCACCCGGCGTCTATGAAGTCATCGCCGCCACCCGGCTCGGCATGAGTGCGCCGCGGGCCTTTGCCGTAAGCTCCTTTCCGGAAAAGGTCCACCAGGTCAATCATTCACCCGAAACAGCAGAGGAACTACTGCTCAACACCGTGATTAACGGGCATGCAGATGCTGCCGCAATAGATCACTACAAAGTCAGCCTCAAGCAGGGACAGCGGGTAATCATCCGCTGCGAGGCTGAGATTATCGACTCCCGCATGGATGGCACTATTGCAATAGCGGACAGCAGCGGGCATGAATACAAGCGCGACAGGGACACCAGCGGTCGGGATCCACTACTCGATTTTACTGCCCCCAAGGACGACCACTACCTGCTTCGTGTCCACGATTTCACCTACGCGGGAGGGACGCATTACCCCTACCGGTTGATTGTAACCGATGCTCCTCACATCGACTTTATCGACCCGCCTGCCGGACCCCTCGGAACCACCGTCAAATTCAAGATCTATGGACGCAACCTCCCCGGAGGCAGCACCGGCGAAGGGATCCGTCTGGGACTGGAGGAACTGGAAAGTATCGAGGTTGAGATTCCCTTGGACCAGCGGAAAACTCTTGAACTGGAAGCAGGAGGAATTCACTCCTCTCTTGTCCCCGGAATGACCTGGCGTCTGGAGTCAAATGGCAGGAAATCTAATCCCATCCGTGTTGGTTTCTCCCGCTTCCCGGTGATGGAGGGTAACGAAGGACAGGAGCAGGCAATCCGGGTTCCCAGTGAAACTCACGCACGTTTTGACGCCAAGGGTGACCTCGACCAATACCGATTTGAAGCCAAAGGAGGAGAGCCTCTCTGGATAGAATGCATAGCAAGTCGGATCCGGGCAGGCTCCGATCCCGTTCTGTGGATTGATCAGGTCACGGTAGACGCTGAGGGAATTGAACAGTTCAAGGAAATCGCCAGTAACGATGACCCAGGGGGAAATCCCGGCGGAGCAGATTTTCCATTCCGAAACAATGACTGCTCGCTGCTCTTTACCCCTCCAGGTGACGGCAACTACCGCCTCCGCATTCACGATTACACCGGTGGGGGCGGCCCTGCGGATCTTTACCGCCTGATCATCCAGCCGGGCGCACCGGATTACGATCTTGTGACCACTTCATGGTATGCCGCCCCCGCAAAGGCCACCAAGGCCATCTCCCGTCACAGTGCAGTCATCCGACGAGGCGGCACGGCCCTGCTCCGGGTTTTTGCGATCCGTAGAAATGGCTTCAAGGATTCCATTTCCCTCTCCGTGGAAGGACTCCCCGATGGCATCGATTGCCCCCCCGTCACTCTTCCGGCGGGGCAAGATACTGCAACGCTGGTTCTTTATGGAACCAAGGAGGTCGAGAACTGGCAAGGGTTCGTAAGGGTAGTTGGAACTGCTGGCGAAACCAAACGAACCGCTCGTCCCGGGACAATCTCGTGGTCCATCGGCAATAGAGATACCGAGTTCACCCGATCCCGTCTTTCCTGCCAGCTGCCACTCTCTGTCACCGCGGACGAACCCGCACCGATTATTATTCAGCCAGCTTCAGATCGCTATGAGATCACCCTCGGAGAAAAGCTGGAAATCCCATTCAAGATTGAAAAGTCCATGAGCCTGAAAGGCGATCTGGTTGTTGGAGTTGACGGCCTTCCTCACGCTAAACCTCCCTCGGTAAAACTGAAACAGGATGCCGGCGAGGGAAAACTGGCGATTACATTTGGCACCACTAACGAGTTCAAAGCTACACCAGGGCAATGGACCTTCAGTCTTCGGGGTGAGAGCACCATAAAACACAGGCATAACATCTCTTCTGTGGAGCTTGCCAAAGCAGAAGAAGCCCGGATCATTCAATTGGAAAAGAATACGCAGGAGGAAGCTGAACGATCCAAGGCTGCAATCGCCCCCGCCCAGCAGGCTCTGCAGGAAGCGGAGAAGAACCTCGCCGCCGCCTCTGAAGAGGCTAAAGGGCCTCTCGAAAAAGCAGTCGCAGACAAAAAATCTTCTCTTGAAGAGGCACAGAAATCTGCCGCGGCTGCAGAAGAAAAGGTGAAGCGGGCTGCTGCAGCCAAACAGAATGCGTCGGCGCGCCTTAAGCAGGCTAATGAAGTCGCCAAGGAGAAAGATCGCAAGCACACAACCCACTCGAAATTGATTACCGTGCTGGTAAACGCAGCACCGAAAGATCCCACGAAATGAGATCAACTCTTTTACTGCATTCCGTTGTTCTTGGTCTTGCCCTGACAGCACCTCAGCACCTCACTGCCGCAGAGGGTTTACCAATAGGTGAACTGAAGCGGGACACCAAAATCGACTTTGCCAACGAGGTAGTACCCTTTCTTCGCAAAAACTGCTTTGCGTGCCATAATGAGCAAAAAGCCAAGGGCGACCTGAACCTCGAATCTCCAGAGGAGATGCTGATCGGAGGAGACAGCGGCCCTGCTCTTGTTCCAGGCAAGCCAATGGAGAGCCTCCTGTTCCTTACGGCAGCTCATCTCGAGGAGGAATTCATGCCTCCAAAGAACAACAAGTCGAATGCGTCCAACCTGAATCCTGCCGAGCTCGCACTCCTTAGACTTTGGATCGAACAGGGTGGTGAAGGCAAATCCTCCTCTGTCCTCGCAGGACCGATAGAATGGGAGCCCCTTGAAGGCGTCCACTCGAGTTATGCTGTCGCAATTTCAGACAATGCCCGGTTCGCGGCCACCGGCAATGGGAATAGACTACACATTTACGATCTGCGCTCTGGCAATCTCGACGCAGAACTTGTTGATCCTGATGGAAGTCCTGGCACGGCCCATCGCGATCTCGTTCATACTCTGGCCTTCAATCCTCAGGGAACACTCGCTTCAGGAGGATATCGTTCAGTCAAATTATGGGAGCGTAGCCTTGTAGCTCCAGCAACTCTCGGAATCCCTTTGCAGGAGGCTGCTACCGTTCTTACCGCCCACTCCGGCACTAACCAGGCCGCTGCCGGAGATAGCAAAGGCCATGTTGCTATTCTGGATTTTGCCCAACCCAAGAACCCGGTCGTACTCAAACTGCATGATACTGCGATCAGAGCGCTTCAGTATTCTCTCGACGGAAAGTATCTTTTCACAACATCCGATGATAATACCATCATTCGTGTAGACCTCGCCAACACAGCTCAGACCTCTCGTGTGAATCTGCCTTCCAAAGGACTAAGTCTCACCGTTCTTGCTGGAGGCTCCAAGCTAGCTGTCGGTTGCGGGGATGGCTCTATCCGCCTCGTCCCACTGACAGATTTTAAAGCGAATGCGGACGCTCCTCCCGAGGCCACAGATCAGACCGAATGGAAAACACCGGGGCAGATCTTGTCCCTTTCCGGTATTGGCGATGCGACCGGACAAATACTCTCTGCACACACCTCGGGTCTCCTCGAGCTACGGGATTCGGCAGGAAAAGTCATCCGGACATTTAATCATGGGGGGCCGATCTCCACGGTCGCCGTCCATAAAGACACCAAGCAAGTCGCCTCTGCAGGAGAAGACGGAGTGACCAAGATCTGGTCCGTTGAGGACGGCAAAATGCAGCGGGAACTCAAGGGTGATCTGGATTTCCAACAGCAGCGCACGCGCTCCAGCCAGAAGCTCGAACTGGCGAAGCGTATTGCAGAACTTCGTAAAAAACAGGTAGAAGAAACAACGAAGGAACTCGAGCAGCTCAAGACCAAGGCCCAGACTGATTCAAGTAAGGTTGCCGAGATTCAAAAGGACCTCAGCGCCAAGAAGAAAACCGCGGCAGAAAAACGCAAGAGTGATGAGGATGCGAAACAACGCGTTGCAGAACTCGAGGCCAGTGGCGATTCCACCCTGGGAGAGGCTCAGGGAGCAGCAAAGAAAGCCGCTGAAGAAGCAACTAAGGCCGCAAACGATCTGGTTACTGCCGAGCGTAATCTCCGAAATGCCGAACGAACCCGGGACCTTACGGCAAAAGATACTACTAGGGCCACTCAGCGCCTGCAGGCTGCAGAAGCCACCTCCGTGAAAGCCAATGAATCACTTGCCTTGAGCGAAGCCTCGTTCAAGGAAATCGAGCAGAAGGCCTCTCAGCGTAAGACAGATCAAATAGGGACCCTCGCTTTTTCACCGGATGGCACTTTGCTGGCGGTTGGAACCCAGGAGCACGGACTTCGCCTGTGGAGCACGGCCACAGGACAGCCACTTGATGTCATTCATTCATCTCCGGTATCCTCCGTCATATTCGGTCCCGAGGGGCACCTTATCGCTTCACACTCCGACAAGGGGCTTCTCCACTGGACCCGCACATCACAGTGGAAACTTCGCAGAACCCTTGGGGACCAGGAGCGCGAGGAGCCTTTTCCTGATCGCGTCCTTTCCCTCGCCTTTCACCCAAACGGCCAGGTCCTCGCAGCCGGCTCCGGGATCCCTTCCCGAGATGGATCTCTGACCCTCTGGAATATTGCCGACGGCCAGATGCAAGGAGTCATCAAGGCTCATCAGGACACGATTACCGGCCTGGCATTCTCTCCCGACGGCAGAAGAATCGCATCCTCCTCTACAGACCGCTACATCCGAATCCACCAGATCGACACCCAGGAGATGCTGACCCAACTGGAGGGACACACTAGTCATGTCCTCGATGTCGCTTGGAGTGCCGATGGGGAGACCATTGCCTCCGCCGGAGCAGATCATGTTGCCAAGCTTTGGACCGTTGCTACGAGAAAACAGAAGAAAACTGAGGCTGGTTTCAAAAAAGAGCTGACTACGATCGCCTTCGTTGGAACCGGTGAAAATATTGTGACAGGCGGCGGAGATAAGGTTCTGAAAGCTGGAGGACAGAATCTGCCAAGCATCGACGATTTCATATACGATACCGCCGTCAGCGCCGATGGAACCATCATTCTGGCAGGTGGGGAGAATGGAATCCTGCGGGTCTGGCAGGCCAGCGACCGAAAACTTCTCTACTCCTTTCCCTCACCAGGAAAGACCTCTCCCGAGACGGCCTCCAAATGATTACCTTTACCGACTCCAACCCTTACAGTCGCCGCTCCTTTCTACAAGTAGGAGGCTTGGGTCTTGGAGGCCTCTCCCTCTCCCAGTTGATCGGATGGAGAGCCTCTGCTGCGAAGGCAGGAATCCCGCTCAAGAACAAATCAGTGGTCTTTCTCTTCATGCATGGTGGCCCTCCTCAGCAGGAGACCTTTGATCCAAAAATGGACGCCCCAGCCGAGATTCGCAGCTCTACAGGTGAGGTGAAGACCTCCATCCCTGGAGTGACCTTCGGCAGTACGTTTGAAAAGCTGGCTGAGCGCGCAAACCGGCTTGCTATCGTCAGGTCTTACACCACCGGCAATGGCAACCACGACATAAAGCCCATCGTAGGAAAAGATTCTCTGGGGGCCAACATTGGCTCACTTTTTTCCCGGATCGCAGGGGCGAATGTTCCCACCACTGGCATGCCTCGGAACGTCGCCCTTTTCCCCCGAGCTGTCGATGCTGGTTCCCAGGAGAGGGTCAAGCAATTCGGAAACCTCCTTGCACATGGTACAGTCGGAGCCTCCTGTGCTCCCTTCGCTCCGGGAAGCGCAAAAAACGGCATTCAGGGAGACATGACGATGTGGATGTCTAAACAACGCCTTGAGGACCGCATGTATCTTCTCAATAAGATGGATAGCCTCAAAAGGGCCATCGACAACGGAGCCGCCGATGGGCTCGGAGAACTTCAGAAGCAAGCGGTCAACATGATTACCGGCGGCATCTCGGAGGCCTTCGACCTTTCCGGAGAAGACCCCAGAACTATTGCACAGTACGACACCGCCCCCTTGATTAATCCCAACTCGATCAGCAAATCCTGGAACAACCATCGAAATTACAGAGATCACGGTCAAACCCTTGGCAAACTCATGCTGCTCGCGCGTCGCCTCTGCGAGCGCGGGGCCGGCTTCGTCACAGTCACTACCAACTTCGTGTGGGACTTTCACTCCGACAAGAACAACGCCGGTGCTGCCGAGGGTATGGATTATTGCGGAGTCCCCTTTGATCATGCTGTATCCGCATTTCTCGATGACCTTCATGATCGCGGCCTAAGTGACCAGATTCTCCTCGTCTGCTGCGGGGAAATGGGTCGCACCCCCAAACTCCAGAACAATGGCGGACGAAACCACTGGGGCCGACTTGCCCCTCTGATGCTCGCCGGCGGAGGGCTTCGAATGGGACAAGTCATTGGGGAATCCTCAGCCGATGCGGGAGAGCCCGCCTCTAATGCGGTCACGACTGAAAATCTCATTGGCACTATAATGCATACACTTCTGGATGTTGGGCAGGTTCGCCTGATGGAGAATCTTCCACGTGACGTCCATCAACTGGTCACCAGCGCCTCTCCAATCAAAGGCCTGAGCTGAAGACTGTGCGATTACAGGATCGCCAGCACGCTGGTGACCGGGCATATTAAACTTAAATGAACGGCATTGAAGACAAGCGGATCCTCGTAACTGGAGCTAGCTCAGGGATCGGTCAGGCGATTGCCATCCGCCTCGCAGCAGAAGGAGCCCAGGTCGGAATCAACTACTTCCGGAGTCGAGAAGGCGCTGAGGCAACCATGAATGAAATCCAGAGTGCCGACTCCCGGCACACGCCCATTCTCCTCCCGGCCGATCTTGCCGACGAGAGCGCGGTAGACAGCATGTTCGACCAGTTTCTTGAGACAATGGGAGGGATCGACATCCTGATCAATAATGCTGCCTGGCAAGCCGAATGCTCAAGTCATGAAACTTCTCGCAGCGATTTTGAAGCGATTCTTGCGACCAATCTGATGGGAGCATTTCACTGCGCACAACGCACTCTGTCCAATCTTCGTCAAGAGAGCAGGCCCGGGGTAATCATCAACATTTCAAGTGTTCATGAAATCATCCCCAAGCCCGGGTTTATCGGCTACTCAGCGAGCAAAGGTGGAATGCAGAATCTCACAAGAACACTGGCCCTTGAATATGCGCCACATGGCATCAGGGTCAACGGCGTAGCCCCGGGAGCTACTATCACCCCAATCAATCGCGCCTGGATCGACGACCCAAAAGCCCGCGCAGAAGTAGAGAGCCATATTCCCATGGGACGCTCCGGCACCCCGGAGGAAATGGCGGGTCTGACCGCCTACCTCTGCTCCGACGAGGCCTCCTACATCACAGGTCAGACCATCTTCATCGATGGAGGCCTTACCCTCTACCCGGAGTTCGGCACCAACTGGTCCTCCTGAATCCTGCCCTGCCGGGATCCGAACTATTTCACCGGTTGGAGCACCGCTGCGTGGCGACCAGCCCTTGGGTCTCCTGCCGCATGCAGGAGATCATTCTCCCGATCATACAAAAGCATGACGGGCGCCGCAATCGCCCCACCCGCTCTCCCAACCCGGTGCCCACGACCGGAAAGGTTCCTGACTATCGGCTCCCGGATGGTATCCTGCAGAGTCACCTGCCCCAGCCCGAAAATCTCGCGCTTCCGGTTCGGGATAAAGGAGTTCTCGTGGTGCCGTGTGCTGAAACGCGCACAGGACACCGCTTCCTTAGGACTCATTCCAAATTCGATCACATTGAGCAGGCAGTTCAAGGTGGTCTGATCCTGCAGGTCTCCCCCGGCCACACTGATCGCCATCACAGGCACTCCATCCTTGAGGACCAAGGTAGGCGTCAGAGTAATCCGGGGGCGCTTGCCCGCCTCGATCCGGTTGGGATGCCCGGGCGTTGTGTTGAGACTGCGAAGTCGATTGCCATGAGCAACTCCAAGGGTAGCGCAGATATTGTAAGGATTATTACCGCTCGGCGTGGCGGAGACGAAGTTACCCCACTTGTCGGCTATCACGCAGGTGGTAGTACCCCCTGGACCGGGACGGTATTTACCGGGTTGGTCAGCAAGTGCCTTCATCTCCACCGGATTTCCCGGACGAACTTCCAGAGAAGCCTTCCCCATATCGATCAGACCCCGCCGTAGATCCCCGTAAGTCTGGGATAGTAATTGTTTCATGGGCACGCTCACGAACCGGGGATCTCCATAGTAGTAGTCGCGGTCAGCAAGTCCGAGTTTCAGGGCCTCAACCAGAACATGGATATAGTCCGCAGAGAGGTGCCCCATCTTCCTGAGGTCAAATCCCTCCAGAATCTGCAAGGTCTGACACAGGTAAGGCCCCTGGGTCCAGGCCCCACACTTATAGACCTCGTAACCGCGGTATTCCACCATCACTGGCTCCTCAATCAAGGTCCTGTGGGCTGCAAGATCGGCCTTGGTTAAAAATCCACCTGCCTTCTTATAATAGGCAACCAGCTCGTCCGCGATATCGCCGGTGTAGAACCTCTCCCGGGCTTTCTGAAGATTCTGCACGCGCGTTCCCTCCCGAGCCCGTTCCGCTTCTACCAATTTACGAAATGTCTCCGCCAGCGCGCCATACCAGTCCTTTCCTCCTCCATCGAGAACACGCAGAGCGGGGGCCACCACAGAGGCAAAATCCATTGTCCCATAGGCCGAAAGCGCATCAAAGAAGAGACCTACCGCCCCGGGAACTGGAACCGCCTTAATTCCGCCCTGCTCGGGAATAGCATGCTCGTAATACCACTTGATACTGTCCTCATTGAGCGGGGCGCCTCCCAACCCCGAGAGGGTCTTTACCTCTTTCTTCTTCGCATCGTAGATCATGAAGGGAGCTTCCGCCCCGATGCAGAACATGCCGTAGTCCATGATGCTGGCCACCAGCATGGTCGCCACCGCCGCATCCACTGCGTTACCCCCCTTTTCCAGAAGCTCAATCCCGGCAGCTACCGCCTTTGGATTTTCTGCAACCACCGCGCCCCCTTTCCCGGAGGAGTGCCAACCCAGATTCTCCGCTCCGTGCAGGGAAGATGATACCAACAAAGATACCACCCATCCCAGTCGAAGGAATTTCATGGCACTACTATAGATCCTCACTCCCGCGGCGACCAGCAACTCAGATGAATACCAGCGACCTTGAACGCACAAACCTGATACGCAGGTTCAGCACGGCGGCCAAGCATGCGACCAATTTTCTAGTCGGTCGTAAAGGGAGACGCGGGAAGACCCTCCTTATTGTAGAGGTTAATCGTTGCTGGATTTGACTCATACCCGAAGCGGACATGCTTGGGATCCTTCAAGCCTTCCTTCCATACAACTACCGTCTCTCCATCAATTTTTGCATTCGCCCAGTGCCACTGGTCATCAGCTCCCTGGATAGCAAAATGCCCAAGCTGGCCTCCACCGACTTCCATAACTGGATTCAATCCTTCCTTGCGGCCCGTGATCAGGCCTGAACCCACATGATCAAAGCTAATCCTGATGGAATCTCCCTCTTTCTTCATGCTCTTGTAGAGAGGCCCTGAATACACGATCTCTTTCCCATAATCCTTGGCCAGAGCCCAGAGCGCGAGGCGCTTACCCACATCCTGTTTATTCCTGGGGTGAATATCACGCGCGTCCCCAATATCAATAATGACTGCCATTCCCGTCCCCGGTACTCTCAGGGCTCTTCTTTGACCTTCCCTCACGGGACCCCATCCTCCACCAGCGGGGTTTCCATTCGGCCCTTGAAAATTTGCTAGCTGGACCCAGTAGAATGAAAGCTTGTCGTTGTTGAAAACAGAACGCCATCCGTTCACCAGCGCTTCCTTCAGGTATTCGTAGCGAAGGCCATCTCCAGCATTTGACTCCCCCTGGTACCAGATAGCTCCACGCACACTGAGCGGAACGAGGGGGGCGACCATCCCATTGAAAATCTCAACCGCGCCTCCCTTGGGACGAGGCCGATTGCCTCCGCTCTTCTTTGCTGCCTCAATCGCATCCAGATTTTCCACATAATCTTTCAAATTTGGAACTGATTTGAAGCCAACTGGTGGTGTCCATGGCTCAATCCGGGTTCCTCCCCAGTTTGTCCCCACCAGCCCAATGGGAACCTTAAGGCTCTTCTGTAGTTCTCTTCCGAAGCTGTAGCCCACCGCGGTGAATCCAGAAATCGTCTGGGGCGAGCAGATTTGCCACTGACCTCTTGGATCATCCATTGGTTCAGCATTGCGAACATGGCCCGGAACGTTGAAGAGACGGATCTGAGGATGCTTAGCTCCCGAAATTTCCCGGTCAGCATTCATTGACTGACGAACGCTCCACTCCATGTTGGATTGACCAGAGCAGAGCCAGACCTCACCGATCAGGACATCTTTCAAGGTGACCTTGTCCGCTTCCTTGGAACCCTGCACCGTAATGGTGTGAGCTTTCCCATCAGCTTTCATCGCTGGAAGCTCAACCTTCCACCGTCCGGAATCGTCTGCTTTTACGAGCGCGTTTCCTCCTCCTGCAACACCCACGATAACCTGTTCACCAGGATTCGCTGCACCCCAGATTCTAATAGGCGCCTCCTGCTGGAGAACCATATGATCTCCAAAAATCTTGGAAACAGACACCTCGGCAGAGGCTTTGGAAAGTCCTAGGAATAGCACCGCAGAGGTAAGTCCGGCGGCTGGGATAAAGCGAGTAAGGTTCATGATTATGATAGAGCTGCGTGAGTTTCTACCAAGCCACAGGAAAAGCGCCTTCCGGTCAAACTGCGAATTCAGCTACCTGCAATCAAAGGAAGTCAGGATCGCCGGATCGGATTAGTTCCCTGAAGGATTTGGCAAGTTTTGACGAATTCAGGTGCCCGAGGGTAGCTGATGCCGTTCCCGGCGACCTCCATAGGCAATGGTATCATAGCCCCCTTCTTGCCTCCCTTCTGGCTGATTTCACTGGTTAATTTGGTGATCCATGTGAAGAGCACGAAAATTACCATGAGGCTACCGGGAACCAGCCAGAAGCCCGCCTTCCGTGAAAATCCTATCACTCGTGTGATCGAGGAAAGGAGAAGCAGAAAAAAACTGCTCAGGGAAAATAGCGTTAGGAACATTGTGAGATGCCCAAGTGCTTCATCTACCTCTGGAGACTTGAGATCTACAAAGGAGAGAACAGAGAAATAGAACGAGAGTCCCACAAATGGAAGGAGTGCCAGAGCTGTAGTAAAAAGGATCCCCCGAACGGATACCCGTCGGCCATGGAGGATGTTAAGGGTGATCAGGACGCCAAGAAGAAGGAGCGCAAAAACCAGGAGCTCTGCCGATACAGCAATGTGATCGGCGACTTTTGTACTTCCTTGTGCATCAGGCCTCGAGCTTCCTGTAACCTCAAGAATACTACCAAAGAGATGCCCACTGAGGACATTCGTTCCTCTCCAGAACGCCAGCCATCCCGCGATCGGAAATGCTATCCACATCAGAAAACCCCAAGTCAACATCGTCTCCTTCCCCATCGACTTCATCGCAGCGGGCTGCGAATTCATCGGATCAGTGAAGGCAAGGCTCAGAGCGCCCATCCGACCCAGCCCAACTCCAGCTCTCCCCACTCGAGCCCTGCCTGAACGCTCCTCCAAAGGGCTTCGACCCGCCATCCTCGGGATACCCGGGGGCGCATCAGGCAACTGGAACTGCGTCTTGCACCGCGGACAATGGGAAAACCCACTGGAGAGCTCGACCAGATAACGAATTTTCGTTCCGCAATGCGGGCATTTGCACTTGAGGTGCATCCATCACAGCATTTCAGGAGGGTGAGAAGGTGCCAAGCGGAAATCGAAGATGCCGCCCCCCGTCCACTAGTTACTCCTTTTATGAACAGAATCTCTTCAAGTCCCCGGCTTGTCACCCCTGCCCTCTCATGTTTGCATCCGGGAGAAAATTTATGAATTGGGAGCGCCTGCCCATCTTTCTGCTGTTAACCCTGACAAGTCAGGGCGAATCATCAGAAGTCCGCTTCAATCGCGATATCCAACCGATATTGGCGCGAAATTGCTTTGCCTGCCATGGACCTGATGAGCAAGAGCGCAAGGCAAAGCTCCGCCTCGACACTGCAGACGGTTTTCTCACAGGGGGGACGAGTAAGGAACCGGTGATACAGGCAGGCAAACCTGAGGAATCCCTGCTCTGGGAACGTCTCGTTAGCGACGACCCTGACGAGATCATGCCTCCACCTGATTCCCATAAGGAGCTCAGCACGGAAGAGAAAACCCTTATTGAGGAGTGGATAAGACAAGGAGCCAGATACGAGGGCCACTGGTCATTTATCACTCCCTCGCTACCGACTCTTCCCGCGGGAAAGGAAGAAAACCCCATCGACCGATTCGTCGCATCCCGCCTCACCAAAGAGGGCTTAACATTCAGCCCCGAGGCTGACCGGCGCACCCTCGCCCGGCGTCTTCATCTCGATCTGACCGGGCTCCCTCCTTCGAAACAGCAAATCGCGAATTTCCTCTCGGACAGAAAAGCTAATGCCTATGAAAGCCTGGTCACACGGCTGCTTAACTCTCCCCACTTTGGAGAGCAACTCGCTCTGCCGTGGCTGGATGCTTCCCGCTATGCTGATACAAACGGCTACTCGATCGACGGCGGGCGCGATGCCTGGCTCTGGCGGGACTGGGTCATCAAGGCATTCAACGAGAACATGCCATACGATCAGTTTCTAACCGAACAATTGGCTGGCGACCTTCTCGAAAAACCCTCCAACAGTCAGCTCATCGCAACAGCCTACAATCGGCATCACTCCGTCACCCACGAAGGCGGAACTATTGGGGAAGAAAATCTGGTCAACTACGTGGTCGACCGGGTGAAAACAACTGGAGAGTCCATCATGGGCCTCACTACAGGATGTGGTCAATGCCACGACCATAAATATGATCCCCTGAAGCAGGTCGAATACTACAAGCTCTTCGCCTTTTTCAATACTCTTGACGACCGTGGCCATGACGGAGACAGCGGAGTGAATCCACGCCCATTCATTCAGACCAGAACACCCCTTGCCACTGATCTGGAAGTAGCGTCGGTCAAAAAGGAACTTGAACGGGCAGAACGTGAACTCGCCTCTCCGGATCCAGCCTTGCAGGCCAAGTGGGAAGAAGGCGTGTTGCACGAACTAAAGCACATCGGCAGGGGCTTTCAGCTGATCCCTCTCGATCATCTGACCGCCACCCTTCCCAATGGAGACCCCAATCGGATTCAAGTGAAGAACGATGAATCTGTTGAGGCTGCGGGGGGAGACTTCTCGGCCTACAACGTTTGCTGTCGGATTCCAGAGGGATCAGGAGTCGTGACCGGATTACGGGTAATGTTCGAACCAGCGAACAAAGGCAAGATTGGCTTCGGGGGCAAATCAATGCCCGGGGGATTCGTAATGAGTACTATCACTCCATGCTTCAATCCCTTTCCTGCCAAAAATATAGATCTCAATACTGCAACTCCCTACGAGCGCGTCACTGCGTCATCGTTCAAACCCGGCTTTCGTCCCGAGTTCGTGCATGACACAAGTCGCCGCACCGGTTGGGCCCCGGCCCTTTCCGATGTTGATAAGCAGCAGCACCTGACCATCACCTTCCAAGAGCCTGTCGATACGGCCAATCAACCCTACCTTACTACTGAGCTCGTATTTAATTACGGGGAGGGGGCCTCTCCCAAAAAGTTCCGCCTCGCTCTGATCAAGGGCGCAGATGACACCTCCATGCTACCGGAAGCCCTCAGGGAGGCTATCGCACTTGCACCAGAGGACAGAACGAGCGGCCAGATTGAATTCATCCGTGATTACTTCAATGCTCACAGCAGCGCAAAATCTCCCGCAAGGCACCACGTTTCCAATCTTAAAAAACGACTTGAGGCTCTGACTGCAAATCACCGGATTATGGTGATGAACACCTCTCAAAAACCACGGGTGACTCATGTTCTCGAGCGGGGATTTTATGCGGACAAGCGTCAGGCAGTCAAACCAGGCGTTCCTGCATTCCTCCCCCCTCTTGAGGTTCCAGCTGATCGCGATCTCAACAGGTTGGATCTGGCCCGCTGGCTGGTGCGGTCTGATCATCCACTCACCAGCCGGGTCGCGGTCAACCGTTTCTGGCAAATGCTCTTCGGGCGCGGAATTGTAAAAACCAGTGCCGACTTTGGGACCCAGGGAGAATGGCCGTCGCATCCGGAACTTCTTGATTGGCTGGCACTCACATTTCAAAGTTCTGGGTGGAACGTAAAAGACCTGATCCGAAGAATTGTCATCTCTCGCACCTACCGGCAGAGCTCCAACACTACCACTAAGCTCCTCGAGCGGGACCCCTTGAACGAACTCCTTGCCCGGGGCCCCCGCTTCCGCCTGTCAGCCGAGATGATCCGGGACAACGCCCTCGCGACCTCTGGACTTCTTGTCAGGCGAATCGGTGGCCCCAGCGTAAAACCCTATCACCCCGGAGATCTCTGGAGGCAGATAAGTCATTATGGATCAACTCCTGCTACCTCGCAGACCTACGTTCAGGACCATGGGGAAAACCTCTATCGGCGTTCGATTTATACTTACTGGAAGCGAACCCTGCCTCCGCCTGGAATGGCAGCTTTTGATGCACCCAACCGAGAAGCCTGTGTCACTGAACGCGGAGTGACCAACACTCCCCTCCAGGCCTTTATTCTCATGAATGACCCTCAATACGTTGAGGCCTCCAGAGTTCTCGCCCAGCACCTTCTCTCCGAGGAGGGCTCCGACCAGGAGCGGCTGCAGCGGGCTTTCGAACACGTAACCTCACGGCTACCAGGCCAAGAAGAGCTAGAGTTACTTAAAATTGCCATCGCCCGCGAGAGAGCTCGCTATCATAACGATATATCGGGCGCACAGAGCCTTATTGCGGTAGGAGAATCTGTTCCTGATCCCGCTCTTCCAGCAGCGGAACATGCTGCCTGGACGAACATCTGCGGCCTGCTTTTGAATCTTTCGGAATCCGTAACCAGGCGATGATATCATGACCGACCTACCCACCATACTGAACCGTCGCGCCTTTCTCGGCACCGCGGGAAACAGTTTCGGGGCGGCAGCTCTAACCGCCATGATGGCGAAGGGAGACACTAGCACATCTCCCCACCCTGCCTTCCAGCTGGCACCGAAAGCCAAGCATGTCATTTACATGTTCCAGTCAGGCGGCCCCTCTCACATTGACCTCTTTGACGGATCCCCCTTCCTCATCAAGAACCACGGAAAGCACCTGCCCCCGGAGGTCAAAGGTGAGCAGCGTGTCACCGGCATGACCGCCGGCATGAAGAATTTTCCTGTCGCCAAACCTGTAGCCCCGATCAGGCAATGCGGACCAGCAGGCGCCTGGATCTCCGATCTCCTGCCGTGGACTCAGAAGATCGCTGACAAGATCTGTGTCGTGCGATCGATGAACACGGAGGCGATCAACCACGATCCAGCCATTACTTTCATCAACACTGGAACAATGCAGCTGGGCAAGGCGAGTCTCGGGGCATGGCTCAGCTACGGGCTGGGTAGCGAAACGGAGAATTTCCCGGCCTACATGGTCATGCTGAGCCAGGGCACAGGAAAAAATCCGGGACAGCCAATTTACTCCCGCCTCTGGGGCAGTGGATTTCTTCCCTCTGAACATCAGGGAGTTCTGCTGCGAGCGGGCGCAGATCCTGTCCTTTATCTGGACAATCCCCCAGGAGTGAAGCGCTCTCAACGACGTGGCCAACTCGATGATCTTGCGAGGCTCAACCAGGCATTCGCTCAGCAGACTGGTGACCCGGAAACCCTCGCCCGCATTCAGGCCTACGAGATGTCCTACCGTATGCAGGCCAGTGTTCCGGAACTCACCGACTTGAGCAAGGAGCCCGATTCAACCTTCGACCTCTATGGTCCGGAGTCCCGAAAACCGGGCACCTATGCCGCCAACTGCCTCATGGCTCGCCGTCTCGTAGAACGTGGCGTTCGCTGTGTTCAGCTCTTCCACCGCGGCTGGGACCAGCACATCGCACTGCAGTCCCAGCTACCCCGTCAATGCCAAGACACCGACCAGCCCTCCGCCGCACTCATTCTTGACCTGGAAAAACGAGGACTGCTCGACGAAACACTGGTGATCTGGGGAGGAGAATTTGGTCGAACCGTCTACCAGCAAGGCCAGCTGGACAGCTCCGGGGCGGGCAGAGATCATCACGGTCGGGCCTTCTCAATCTGGATGGCGGGAGGTGGCATCAAGGGAGGAATCACTCACGGAGAGACCGACGACTACTGCTGGAGTGTAGCAAAGGATCCGGTTCATATCCGGGATCTCAATGCCACCATCCTTCATCAACTAGGCATCGACCACAACCGCCTCATCTTCCCCTACCGGGGACTCGATGAAAAAATCACCGGCGTAGAGCCAGCCCATCCCGTGAAAGAAATCCTTACCTGATACCACCATGACCCAAACAATGTTTCTGATCCTCCTTCTCACCTGCGTCTGCACGGCAGAAATAACTGTCAAAGTGAAAGGACCCGCGCGGATTCCCCATACCTCGGATGGACCGGTCATTATACAGCAAGGCGATAGCAAGGATCACACTCGCCCCTACATACACCCCCTTCGCTCACCCGACGGCAAACACGTCCTCACCCAGTTTTCACCTGGTCACCACAAGCACCAGACCGGCCTTTACTGGGGCCAGACCCGGATCAACAAGCGGGACTTCTTCC
>Ga0115012_10000366_pt1 | contig 25965 bp, 23 predicted proteins | sample TroAtlMetagenome_FD_88706 | JGI IMG/M metagenome (GOLD analysis project Ga0115012, IMG submission 88706) | Marine eukaryotic phytoplankton communities from Atlantic Ocean - Tropical Atlantic ANT10 Metagenome | ecosystem: Environmental > Aquatic > Marine > Oceanic | place: Tropical Atlantic...
ATCATCATCTTTGTAGTACTCAGGATTCCATGACAGACAACCTCTATGTAGATTATCTTTCAAATCTATTGGTTCGTCACTATCGTTAAAGAAATCATTTCGTATGTTTTGTTTCAACTCTTCATCAATTGTTCCCCAACCTGCCATTCCCATAAGAATGTATTCATCCTCTTGTGGTTTCAATCCAAGTCGTTGTGTCATAGCACTATACCATAATCCCAATGAGTTAGGATACTTTAAACTATATCTTTTTTCGAAGTGACTACCCCAAGCATACCAAATTGTACAAGTTTCGAATTCACCTATTGCATCAATTACTACAATTGCCGATTCCTCATATGGACTCGTGTAATATCCTGCAGCGGCATGAGATTGATGATGTTGAACATAATGTATTGGTTTATTACCTATCCATTCTTTCAAATAATTTGATGGTAAATTTTTTGTGGATAAAACCTCATCGTACTGACCTGCTTTTAATTGTCTTAATTTCTTTAAATATGGTCGTTCAAAGTATGCAATCTTATCAGGTTTCCCATACCTTAAACAATCTGCAATTAATTGTTTGTTTAAATCAGAATCGTTTTTAACCCCACTATATCTTTCGCTATGACCAGCAAATAGTACCTCACCATCTTGTATCATCGCTACAGCAGCGTCGTGGTTGAGAGCGTTAATTCCTAATATTTTCATAAAAAACTTCCATTTGTTTTATAACTCTTTTTCTTCCATTCAATAACCAATGATTCCTATTATATTTTAGAACATCCATTGTACTATAATAAATATCGTGTAGTTGTTTCTTTTCTAAATTTATCAGCCTTTGGATTTCATCCTTAATGACATTCATTCTTTCATTCTCATCTTTAATATCATCATATGATTCATCTATAAAATCAAAGGTTTTGTAACCAAAAGATTTTAGTAATTTTAAACCTTGATATGGTGCAACATAAATAAAAGGTTGTAAATTTAAAATTGGTTGAAAAACTTTATCAGTTAGTTGAAATATGTCATTTTTAAAATTAGTCTCAGTAACAATCGAAATGTAAGAATTTAAGTAAGGATTTTGTTTATACTTGTTTAAGTCTATGTTGTCTTCTCCATGAAACAATCCCCTTTCATTATGAACATTAGGCCAGTGAAATCTATCGTCTATCCTTTTATTTTTCCATAGAGCACTATACAATATATCTTCATCACCATAATTTTCGAATAATTTAACAAGTTCTTTTCTGTGTTCATGACCAGTTCTTGCCATTGATAGAAACTTTGAATGTCTAATTTCATCATTCAAATCTTCTTCATCTATTCTCTTGAATCCAACATAATGTGTATATGATTCTATACTTGAATCAAAAAAACAAAATGGTGTGTGATTTTCCATAGGTGAGGTAAAATTATCTGAAGAAAAAATAACTCTGTCCCAAGATATTTTTTTAGTTTTTAAAAAATTTTGTAATCTATCAATTTCGTCTTTCTCGTAAATATAAGGTTCATCCAACCAATTTATATGTAATATGCATTTGTTTTTAGTCAAATCATTCAACACCTTATCCGATATAAAATTACCAAAAAAATTTTCTTCACTTAGTAAAGAAAAATTCCTTGCATCACCATTGATTGGAAAATAATAAAAACTATCGGATTGATTAACATCGACATACTTAATTTCAAATTCTTCATAAGAATTTAATTTTTCATAAATACCATTTTCTGTTAACCAATCACATCTTTTATGATATCCATTGGGTATATTTTTTTCTTGATATCCAACATTTAAAATCATTATATTTTTATTCTACTTCTTTTCATTGTTTTCCTAAAATTATCCAAATTATGATTCAAAATTTCTTCCATACTTTTATATGCATAAGACCATTCAAATATTGTTATGTTACATAGTCGTTGAACTTCTTTATTCACCATTTCGAGTCTTTTTTCATTATCTTCAATCTCGTCATAAGACTCATCAATAAAACCATCAAAGGTTTGGTAACCCATCTTTCTTAATTTTTTAAGAGAATGAAAAGTGGAATACAAAACAAACGGTTGCTTATAAATAATTGGTTTGAATATTTTTTCAGAAAACCTACTTGTGTTTTCATAAAAAAAAGTTTCCGTGACAATGTTAAAATAGGAATTTATATAATACTCATTACCACTTTCAAACCATTCTGAATCTGCAACAGAATTAAAGGCTTCATCTTCATTTTTAAAATCAGTATCAAGATATAAATTTTGTGGTGCGTAACTTACGAGTCCTTTATCTAATAAATCATTATCCCTAAGAAAGTTAACCAAACAAGTTCTGTGTGGTTTCTCTCCCCTATTAAATGACATAAAATGTTTTTCTCTAAACTTATCTTTATTTTCTTCTATCGTGTTATATACATTTGTATCAAACCCTCTCGTGAAAGTTTCATGTATTTCTATCTCTGAAGCATCTAATTGTTTAATATTAATTTTATTCTTATCTTCAAAATGATTTTCGTAGTCTTTCATGAATCTATCATTTTGTGTCAAGTAGTAAACTTGTTTTCTTGGTATTCCAATTTTATCTAAGTTTTTATGCATATTCAACATCCACTTTTTTTCGAAAGGATGTCCTTCAGACCATTGGTCAATTAAAATTTTACATCTACCCAATTTTGCGTCCCTAATAACTTTTGGTGAAATAGAATTTGTAAATGGATAATTCATTTGTAATTTGGATATTCCAACGAATCCATTTGAAGTTCCAAACGGAACAACTAAATAATAATAATCTTCTCCTTGTATCTCACCGACAAGTTTATTACCAAAATCAATATTTTTCAAGTAAAGTAAATTAGTGTAAGTATCACAATGATATACAGGTAATAAGAGATTTGAATCCTCTTGATAACAACCATTATTAAAGACCTCTTTTGGATTTTTCATCCGATACATTTTATCAATAACTTTTGGTGGTAATCCATTTGGTATAAAAAAATCATCTATTTTTTGTTCATAAGCAAAGATTAACATGAATCCTCTATAAAGTTATAAAATTGATTCGAAAATTTCTTATGCCAAACACTACTTGGATGTGAACCATCTATGGCACCTTTATCATTTTCATAACAATCTGTTGGAATAAAAAAATTATTTAAATCAACAAACTCTTTTATCAAATCGAAATGTTCATCAAATATTTTATAATAATATCCCGCTATCGAATGAAAAATTTTAGTATTTTTTGGAGTAATAGATTGAACAAATTTATAACTACTCCAAAACACATTTAAATCTTGGTAATCGTTTTGTAATGTTACAAAAGCTAAATCAATATCAGGTCTTCCTTTCGATACTGGATCCTGATGATATGCAGTTCTCCACCCAAATAATTTTATATGTCTACCTTTTTCATCTAAATAATCTCTACGAGAAAAACCTGGCCACAATATTAAAACTATGTCAGGTTCATAACCACTATCGATAATTTTTGAATATTGTTTAGCTAAAAATTCAGTTGATGTTCCATACATCCCATAATTACAAACTACTGAATCTTGAAATTTATTTCCTATGATGTTAGGCCATATTTTATCATTTTCAACTCCAATACCCATCGTCCAAGAACATCCTAATGTTAAAATTTTTAGCGAACCATCTTTACTTAATGAATTAGAACGATATCCATGTTCATTCATACGATATTCTATTTTGTTAGAGTTATCAGTTGATAAATTATATAAAATTTTATCTTGATAATTAGGAAAAGTTATAATTTTATTTGATAGATAATCTTTAAACATTATTTATCTCTTCTATTTTTTTATAAAAAAATTGAGACCAACCTTTGAATAGATTATTTTGATTTTCTTTTAATCTAATCCATATATCTTCTCGAAATTTTCCATCCACCACTAAATCCTTTTCTATAATTTCTAAGTTATTTTTTATTATGTCGAATTTTATTTTCAAATTTTCAATTTTATAGAAAGATGTATCTAATACATCATCGAATAAATCAAAACCTTGCTCTCTAAGGTATTCATCATAATTTTTGAATATTATAATTTGTGGTATCACACAAAATAAAAAAGGTCTCCATTCCTTTTCTGAATCAAAACATCCGTAAAGTTTACTTTCTTTACATTCCGAGCTTGTAATAACTTCACAAAACGAATCATTGTAAAATGACATCAAACTTTTATCATCTCTTGATGGATATCTTTGGTTATGCGAATTATAACCGATTGACTCAAATGGCTCTACTGTATTTATTGGGTCATCATTAAGATGTTCCAAAAAAATTCCATTCCATCCTTCACTTACAAATCCCTTTTCTTTAAGATTGTTATCTTCCAAAAACTTTACCCATGCTCTACGATGATTCTTTCCTTTATTATTTCTCGATAAAAACAATTTATTTCTATGATGATTGTCTATATTTTTAAAACTAATCATATTCTCACCATCGTGTTCTTTTGCATGCTCAATGACTGTTGGCCAACCTGCTAAACTTTCAATTAGTGGAAAATCTAAATCAAGTTTTCTGTAATCGTCTACCAATAATATAAAATTTTTATCTTTAAAATTTTCTTGTAAAATTTTTGTGATTTCGTTTATTACAATTACATCGAACATCTCTCCAACTTTAATAACAACCACTTTTTTCTTATTAGATTTCGCAAGTTGTTCGAGACATTGTTTTACCAATTCTTCATACCCAATACATCCACCTATCTCAGATATTTCAATGGGCATATCATCAAGAAAAAGTTTTTCGTAAGAATCATCTATCAATCTACCAACAAAATCATGCATCTTGAAACATCTCCCAATTTAAAATTACATCATCAACAAATTTTTCATGACTGAATTCACTTGGGTGCTTGTCAATGGGATTGTCTGCATATCTTACATCAGGATCTTGGATAGTATCATCCATCCACTCTGCTATTCCACCATGATTATCGAACAACCAAACACATGACCAATCTATCAAATTATATATATGTTTAAAATTTTCGTTGATTTTAAAATATTTTAATTCCAAGTAATTATTACTCATGAAAAAAATCTTAAAGGGAATATCATGTAATTTACAAAATAGTTGTAAATCATACATTCTTTCTAATGTATTGAGTTGTTTTTCTTCGACACTAAAAAAATACTTACCCCATTTCTCACAAAGTTTTCTATTATATTGATTAGAATACTCTCTTCCAAAATTTTCACCTGTTAGTAACCATAAATGTTTATCGTAGTCTTTATGGGTAAAATTCGTTAAATTCCAATCAAATTCATTAGAATTTCCATCTAATTGTTTTGGTAAAAATTCACTCCAACCTACTGTTTCAGACTGACTAACTAAAATTTCATGTCTTGTAGGACCTGAAAATTGTGCTATAATTGAAAATTCTTTTCCATCGCTTATCATTTGACTTCCGTGATAGATAAGTCCACGAACAATATTTGTATTAGAGTTAGTAGGTACTCCAATGTTGATGGTATTATGTCCTTTTTTATACAAAAAATCTGACCAAGTCTTTTGTGTCTTTGGAAACTGAGGCCTTGGTTTTTTTATTCTATTTTCAGGATGATACAGACTTGTAAAACTACAGCCAGATGTTAGGATATCCATTTTGATGCTACCTCTAATGCAAATCTTTTGTGTCCCTCATCAGTTGGATGATGACCTTCGTTCAATCCATCTTCTACATTACAAACTATCCATTCTAGCATTCCGTTCCATTTTCTGTGTAGTTGTCTGTAACTCTCACCTTTAGAAAATCTTGGATAATGTTTTTGTGGAAGTGGCATTTGACTTCTTAAATCAGGATACCAAAACTTATCAAGGTTTAACTCATCGAATAAAGGGAATTCAACATTGTCTGAAAAGTTATTCTTCCAGGCAAAAAAGAACTTGTGGTCTATACCTTTCGATTCTAAGAACCATTGTGTTCTTATTATGTTTTCCAAAGTACGAAAGTTATGTTGTCTCTCTTGTAACATTTCAATATCGTTATACATTTCAACAGTTTCATATGATGGCATCCCATTCCAACGAAGTTCCCTTTTTGCGTGTTCAACAGAGGCTCTCTGTTCTAAACTCCAACCACAAATAACAAAATCTACATTTTTCATCGTGATTACCGAATCGATTACAGAACGAGATATGTATAAATTACCTGCGTTTCCTAAAGCCACATTTTTATAATTTTTGATGTGAGGATTATTCTCCACTAAATGCCTTGACCAACTATAATCAAACTCACCATGTACGGAAAAGCTATCCCCACCAACTAACAAATCCATTTCTCTACCTCTTTTTTAGCAAATTGTTCATGTGAATATTCGGATGGATGTGCTGGGTCATGTTGCATACCCATGTTGTGTTTTTCACCTAACACCACCCATTCTGATAAACCACCATACTCTACTTGGTCATCCTCGTAGAACCACCAATTATCCCATTCAATCATATTCCATAGATGTTGAGTCTGAGGGTATAAATCTTTTAACAATGGAGTATCTTTAGATATTTTATCCGTCATTTCATCTGGCCAGTATCTATCATCTTTCCAATGTTCTCCATCTCTCCATGTTAGAGTCCAAATTTCTTGTGAAAACATTTCTTGATTTTCGTACTTCCAACCTTTTGGAACCAAGAGTGAATACTTGTTGAATATATTTTGCCAACAAGATAATTTATATTTTATATTTTTACTTTTACAATACCTTTGTATTCTTAAAATATTCTCAAAGGTGTTTAACAAACTCTCTTCTTCCATATAAAAATGTTTCCAATGCTGTTCAAATAAGTCACATACCGATTGGTTTGACCAATTCATATCAGGTATACTACTTTTTAACCAAACTGAATTTTTCTCATCAATATTATAATTGAAGTTACTTAACCACCATCGGTCTTTTTCATTTGAAATATAATCGGAATGTAATGGATTTCTATTAGTGGATAAAACCTCTTTACGATTGATTCCTGACCACATAACAATCAAGTAAATTTCATCTGATGGAATACCCCTTGATAATAGATCCTCACATTGCCATATGGCTGCCCTCGTTATATAACTATTACCTGCACCAACCTCACCTTTATTATGAACTTCATGTCCTTCTATGTGATAAGGCCATGACATTCCACAATTTGTAAAACTACATCCTGATGTAACGACAATCATATTATATTCCTCGATATTGCCTGTTCTTTTAAATAATCTCCCCATATTTTCTGTCCGTATTCATTCGGATGGTCATTATCGAAATTTATTCCATCTCGTTCAACTAAATACTGCCACATTCCACCATATTTTGAATTACTGTTTGAACCATGACGACTATGATTTCTATAATAACTTTCGTAAAAAATAAATTTGTCATGGTCGATTTGATTCCATAGATAATCAAATTGGTGAAACTTAACAAAATTACTTTGGAAACCACCATTTGGGGTAATCCAATTGTCTATTAAATTCCAACCAGTATGAAAAAAATATTTGATATTATTACTTTTTAAAAAAGATTGTAATGTGATAATATGAATTAAAAAATTATACCAATTTTCCATATTAGTCATGAAATATTTGTAGTAATTAAGGAAGTATCTATCTTGAAATGTTTTTGCTTCTAAGTTTCTTACAAAAGAATTAGAACCACCTGAATGAATCCATGCACTCTTTCCATTAATATCGGAATAAAAATTAAAATCCTTTAAGGAATTATTAAGTGTTGGAGTTTCTTTAGAGGCAATAAAATCAAGTCTGGCTATGCCAGTAAATTGAACACCGACTAATATATCATCTACTGAAACATCGCGCTCAAGTAGATAATAGACTTGCTTTATGACAGAATCCTGAATATGTTTATTTCCACATCCACCTCGTGACAAATTCCACTTAGTTTCGATGTTAAAACTATCTAACCAGGGTTCATGGGAATCACTAAAACTACAACCAGAACCAATTATGTGCTTATATTTCATTTACTTGTAAATAAATGGGTCTCGTTTTCTCAACTCTTTTATCTTCTTTTTATACGCATACCAAACTTTGATTTTGTATAACATATATTTAAACCATTTTATCATGTTTTCCTCAAGAATTACAAAAATTTATTAAATAATTTTCAAATTCATTAATTTCCGTTTCACATAACTTAAAAAAATGTTGAAAATTGTGTATAACCTTTTCTTCTATACTATAATATATATCATCCAACTCATATATTGATTTAGAAAATATTCTTTCCAAATCATTACGAATATACTTGATTCTCGGTGAACCAAATTTTGATGCACTTTCAAGTTCATCATATTTTTCATCGAACAATTCTGTAAATGTTTCAAACCCAAGTTCTTTTAATTTTGACAAACTATTTTTTGCACCTACTATACAAAAAGGATGAAAATTTATTATAGGTTTCCAAGTTTTTTCTGTGAATCCTAAGTTTAAACTGCCCAATGTATCAGAAAAGTGTGATTCTGTAATTATACTAAAGTAAGAGTTAAAAAAATGTTCTCTATTATGGTAATAATACAAATTACTATTTTCTGTTGACCAACTTTCTTTATCCAATGAACCATCCAATATCAATCCTTTCCAAGATGCGGAAAGTAAACCCTTGACATCAGATTTTTCTAAAAAATCTACAATTTGTTTTCTGTGTGGTTTATCGTGATTATTGTAGGATAAATAATAATTTTCTCTCGACTTTTTCTTTTGTAAATTAAAAAATTCTAACATTGAATCTTTTTCATCTTTATTAATATTGTATAAATTAAACCTTGTGAAATTATGGTACTTAACTTTTATCTCAGTATTATAAAACGCCTCATTTATTGAGTAATTAAAATTACAATACAATATATGATTTTTTGACACACCCAATTTATCAAGAAATGTGAATAGTCTTTCATATTCTTCTCCAAGAATCTTTCCATCCAAAAAAGAATCAAACTCTCCAATTCTATTTATTAAAATTTTTGCCCTTTTATTTTTTAAATCATCAACTAATTTTTGGTCTTGTGAAATAATATCTATAAAATTATTATTTTTTAATTCCCAAGTGCTAATATTAATAATATATTTTTTTGGTAATTCTTGTCCATTAGTAAATCTTTTTAAACTCTTGAACAGGTTATCATAAGGCCCATTTCCATTACAATCGACAAAGACTTCTTCGTTAAATGAAAATATATTTAATTGTTCCAAACTTAAACTTCCTCGTCACCCGTAAATGATAAAGATATACCATGACTACCGTAACATGAAGCATGAAGAAAAGTTTCATCCCACCATAAAAAACGAGAATCCAATACCTTTTTCAAATCATCGGATTCATCTGGTTGTATCAGTCTATCACAAGTATATAATTTTTTCGTTGGTGAAAATCCTAACCAATATTTTCTGTCAGGATCATTATGTATTCCTTCGAATCCTATATCTTTAAAAGGCATTTCAAATCTATAATGTATTTCGATTCCCCACCGAGGTAAATTAACTTCAATACAATCAAAAATTTCTTCAAAAAAAATATACTCTTTAGTTTCTTCTTGGGCCACCTGCCAAGTAAACATATTTGTATGATATGGTTGAAGAGTTCCGTCTATAGATTCGTCCCAATGTACTTTTATTTCACACCCATGTGAGCATTCACCTTCCATTTTTTGGTAAACTAAATCTTTGATTTCATCATGATATTTTTGTTCTAAAATATTAATTTTATCAAAATCAACTAAATGGTCAAGTTTTTTATGATTCATAATTCCAATCTATTTGGTCTAAAAATTTATTGAATAATTTTTTTCTATCGTATTCCATATATAAATTTTGATTGTGCTTTACCTTATTAATTAACTTAGTATGATATAGATTATTTAATTCCTCTACATCCATTTCACACACACTTCGAACACACTCTAAAACTTTAGTTTGTCGTTTTTTTGTGTCGAATATATCATCATAACTCTCATCAAACAACTCAGGAAAAGTTACAAATCCTAAATTCTTAAGATGTTTCAAAGTATGTCTACCACCCAAAATTATAAAAGGATTGAGTAAAAGTGCCTTATAGGTTTTCTCACTTATACCCGTGATGTATTTATAATGTTCTCCATGATCAGTCCAAAAATAACTTTCTGTAACTACACTAAAATATGTGTCATGATAGTGATTAATAGGATACCTTTGTGTGGTCATATCAGAATGGTCTATCTTTTCTCTGTCTAATATTAAAGGGTTGTTTTCTCTAAGTAAAGAAATTAATCCGAATTTATCAATTTTTTCCCTTTGTAAACTCTCAACGAATTCTACACGATGCTGTTTTGGGTCACCATTGTAACATACATAACGAAATGGTTTAACATCTTTAGACTCGAAGTGTTCTCTGTGGACTATTTCTTCATTTTCAAAAAACACATCTAAGTTTTGGAATATAAAAGTATCCAAGTAGATAGATTGAATATCCGAAGTTACATTTTTTTCCTTCTTCCATTCTTTGAATGTTTCTTTTGAGTTTACATCATAACTTACCATGTAAACTTGTTGTTGAGGGAACAGATTTGCGTGAATATTTTTTACGAAGTGATTAAACCATAAATCATGGAGAGCTTCATGTTCAAAAGGTGCCACAATGATAAAGTTTTTTTTAGTCATTAGGCTTCTTACTTTTTTGGAATGTTTTATGAGGTTATGTAAATCATCACCAAGTATGATATTTTTATTGTCATTATCCTCCACTTCATCAATTGACAATAAATTATATTTAAATACATCTCTTTGATATAATGAATTTCTCCCAAATCTATCAAACATATCTCCTATTTGGTATTCTTTGGAAGTATATATTAAATTATACATCAATAGGCTGACGGTTCATATCATGCCCTTCGAGGACATAAGTACCCTTTGCTATATAACCAGCAAGAAAAGACATTCTCCACATATCTGTAGTTTTGTTTTCTTCTGAACCATGTAATACATGAGAGTGAATCAATGTCACACTGCCAGGTTTACAAGGTAAATATTCTCTTGGGTACTTATCAACCCATTCACCATTTACATATGTGCCTGGTATAAAAATTGGCTTACCTCTTTCATTTCTCCACTCAGATGGATTTGTTTTCATTCTCTCTTCGTCTTTCCAATCATCAGGAATAGGATATGCTATTTTTTCTTTATGAGAACCAGGATAAAAATACAAACAACCATTTTCTTCTGTAGACTCATCTATTGCTAAACTTATGTTTAATACTCCACCCCAATCACAATGTGTGTAAAAAATATTTTGATGAACATCTCTACCTAATTCGCCAGGTGGTTTGAAGTACATCCATGTTTGTGTTACTTGGACATCACAATCAGGACTGATATCATTTCTAATTAAAGCTTTAACTAAATCGATAAGTCTACTATCCCTCATCAGATTTTCAAAAATCTGTGATTTATTATTAGGAAATTTATAAGGTTGAGAACCTTCCATTCCATCCTCTTCCCAACTTGGATTCCTTTGGTTTAATAGCTTAATACCTTCTTGTCTTATTTCTTTAATTTCATCCTGAGTGAATAAGTTTGGAATATTCACATAACCCTTTTCGTTCCACTCATTTATCATATTATCGTACATTTAAACTCCTTATATCCTTTTAAGTAATCTGTCAAAGTCACTTGAATCACTTTCAAGAAATGATTTATTGTGTTCTAATACAGGTATTAAATTTTTATACCAGCCTCTCAATTCATCAAAACTCATCGAACATAATTTTTTAATTTCATTTACAACCATACCCATTCTTTTTCCATGATTGAGTTCTAAATCATATGATTCATCAATAAACGGATGAAATGTTTTAAATCCTAATTCTCTTAGTTTTACAAGTGAATTAGGACATCCAATCATTAAGAAAGGATGGTAGTTATAAATAGGTTTCCATATTTTTTCATCCAAAAATACTGATAGGTCATCATATATGGATTCTGTGACAACACTAAAAAAAGTTTTACTATAAAGCCAATCCACAGAAGTACTATAGTGGTTCGTACCCCACTCATCCACATCAACTATCAAAGGTAGTTTATTTTCTTCTAAATCTTTCCAACCACTTAAACATTTACTTTTTGTTTTCCTATCAAGACATAGCATCCTTGAAAAATAAACTGATAAATCAGATTTTTTACTAAAGTTGTAAGGTGCCAGTTTTTCAGAAGGATAGGATGTCAAAGTATTTTCTAATAAATTCTCACTATTCAACCAAGAAATAAATGCCATTCTGTGTATTCTTGGAGCTCTATTTAATAATAAAAAATATTTATCTCTTTCTTTGGAATCTTTATCAAAGATTACATTGTCTTGAATTTTACCATAGTTGTCATATATTTCATTGTTAAAAGGAACACACTTTATCAAATAATTTTGACTATTTACTTTGGCCCAAGCTTGATGAAGTACATCTATTATGAGGTTACCTGACACAAATATAAAATTATCAAATGGTAAATATTTACTTTGTAATTCTTCATAAATCCTATCAAAGATTTCATACTGAAATGGGTCGTATCCCTCATTACATGACCACAACACTATCGTACATTGTCCTTCTCTCACAGATTCAAGAATTTTTTCACTTACACCCGATAATAATGTATTTTCATGACCATCAATCATACCTAACCAACCCTCAGGTGGCCCTTGAGTTTCTAAAAAATAATAAAATGGTTTTATTGATGTTATAGCCTTATCCGATGATAATATTTCAAAATCTTTTCCAAACTTAAATAACAAGTCAACAAATGATGGTGGTGCACTTCCAAAATAAGGTTCGATACCATCTTGTATATTGATTAAACCATTGAATTTATCAGGCCAATGGTCGAATTCACCATCAGTTTTCTTCGGAAAGTCAAATGCTAATATCATTAAAACTCCACATGATTTGGAATGTCTTGTTCACATTTAAAATCTATTATCTCATGTTGAGTTCCAAATAATTTCTCTTTTTTTACAACACTATAATTTAAATCTGTTAATCCATCTTCATCCGTATTTACAATCCCACCTTGAACTTCCTCTACAAATCTTCTCTCGTTTATACTCGTATCTTTTTGATGAACCCACTTACCACCAACCATATCATTTCTTTTATGGTCTTGTGAAAAGAATCTACCTGGTCTATTTCTAAATGGTAATGTGGTGTTTGATATTACTTGTAACTCTTCTTTATCAATCATACACCCATCTAAAAAACCATTATTACCAAATCCACTTTTATCATAAACAATATCATCTCGGACATCTGAAAAATCATAATAAAGTTTTGCATTTTGTGGTGTTGGATAATCAGTCGAATAAAATTCTTTTATCTCATTATCTGATAAACACTTATCCCACATACACACTTGTGATATATCACCTGAAAAAAATATCTCATCTTCTTGTCTTGGGTCACCGACTCCAATGTAATATGGATTCCCACCATATTTTTTTAATGGTACTTGAAAACCTAAAGGTGATTGAGAACCATGACCGAATCTTGAATCAGATTCCTCACCATTTAAATAAAATCTCATTTCTTGTGTTTCTACATTTACAGTAATCATCAAATGAGTCCAAACATCAGGTGGTCTTTTAATCCACATATAAGAATGATTATTTTTTTGGTCAAATAATCCAAATGAATAGGCATCAGAATTATCCCAACCTAATCCCATTTGAAAACTTGGTCTCCCTAAAATATATTGATGTATAAATTTTCTGTTTTCAACATCACCAATCAAATATTTTGGTATATCGAATCGGTCTTCTGCTCTCACCATTACAGACCAAGTAAAACTCTCACTTGTGAGTTCTCTGATTGAATCGTTGGGAACTATCTTTATGTAATCACTCAATCCATTTAATCTTACAAAATTAATTTGTTTACTTTCTTCATGATTCATAAAAGTTTTATTGGCTAAATCTTTTTGTTTAACTCTATATAAAATATCATCATCTTCCATACCCCAATTCCAATAACCATTGGAGTATCCATTGATTTGTTCATAATGTTCTTTGGTAAATAATATACAACCACCAAAGTACTCTTGATATTTTAATCCATAATCAAATTGTTTTACATGAACGGCTAAGTGTTCTACATTTTTGGGATATGAGTAATCACATGAGTCGTCTTCAGGTAACATATCTATATCGTGAAAACAAAAATAATCATAACCTTCTTTTCTTGCCACATCAAAGGCTACATTTTTTGAAGTTCCTCTATTGAACCCACTAACAGAATCAGGATACACTTGGTTGGCTACAAAAATTTTATATTCAATATCCTTGTCTTTAAAGAACTCATCCATATGAGGAATAAACTTTTCTAAATGTTCTTTTCTCTTATAATGTGGTACACATATTGCTAATTTTTTACTCATGCTATTGTTATAAACTCGTGTTTAGTTAAAAATTCTTCACGATTGACGATATCATATTTTAAAGAACTAATACCATCCTTTTTAAAATCTTGTAAACCTCGTCTGACCTTGTTAAAAAAGAATATTTGATTCTGACGAGATTCAAATTGTGCATATTTTGTATTCATCCATCCATTTTCTTCATGTTCTAAGCAAGTAAACTTACCATTTCTTCTTTTAGGTATAAGGATGTCTGCCCCTATCTGTAAACTTTCTTCTGTAAGAATACCACCTTTAATGATGGCGTGATTATCATTTCCACTTTTGTCTACAATTTTACCACCTACTACATTGTCAAAATCCCAATATCCAACTACATTTTTAGATGATTTATAGGATTCTGTTCCTGATTTCCATCCTGAATATGATTTTTGTTTGGTTGAAATATAAGGAATTCCATTATTAAAAATGGTTGAAACCTCTTGTGGTTTCAAACAATTATTCCACATTGTTATCTGTGCTATATGTCCTTTAAAATAACCTGCATCTCCATGTCTTGCGTTTGGATTTGCACAACCAATATAATAAGGTACGACATTTACTTTTCTTTGAGATGAAAAATATTCTTTCGGTGAATTATTAACTTCTTGTCCATTTGTGTACATTCTCAATCTTTTAGTTATATGGTCAATTGAGAATACTACATGACACCATTCGGAATTTTTTCTATCGGAAACGACCATGTGTTGTTCTTCGTCATCGTCCCAAATACTACCTTTGTATTGCATACCACTTGTGAAGGCAATACCTGTGTGATGACCTGGCCTTGTAAAAATATGGAATTCATCATAATGTTTATTATCATCAAGAACTAAATCATCACTTGGTTTTACCCACGCCTCTATTGTGAATGAACCATCAAGAGTATTTGATATGGAATTACTCAATGGAATTTCACAATAATCTTTTCCATTAAACTCCATAACATCCATAATTGTTGATTTTGTTTGTTTTCCAGCACCGACCCATTGTTGGTCTAATGGAACTCCACCTGTTCTACATCTATAAAGTAAATCATCATCTTCAAATCCCCAACCCCAATACTTGTTTGAGAATCCATTAATCCAATTGAAATGCTCTTTGTTAAATAATGTTACACCACCAATGTATTCAGGATATATTAATTTATAATTAAATTTACTTAATCTACCTGCTAAATGTGTTGGTCTATCAACCCACGAATAATCACATGAATCATCTTCGGGTAGCATATCTATATCGTGAAAACAAAAGTAATCATATCCTTGTTCTTCTGCTATTTTAAAACCTGCATTAAGTAACCAACCACGATTAAAAGGCCTTTCATCTGATTGCTCGATTATAAATATTTTATAGTCGATACCTTTATCAGATAAAAACTTCTCCATATGGGGCACAAATCTCGACAAATGTTCTTCTCTGTCACGATACGGAACAATAATAGCTAACTTAGGATTTTTTACTAACAATGTTTATCCAAATAGTTTCTTTACAACTGACTTCTTTTCACCACTATCAGAATTTCCAAGTAGTTTTGCTAACTCTTGTGCGACATCTGTTGCATTTGCTGATGGTTGTGATGGTTGTGGAGCTGATGGGTTTTCTACATAACTCTTAATAATGTTATATATCTCCCATAACTTCCAATCTATAGCTTCAACTTTTTCTTCTAAATTAGTAAGACTTTTAACTACTAATGTATTTATTTCGGTTGAAGTAGCACTTGAACCAGCATCTAACTGGTCTCTAGCGTCTGTTTTCTTTGTAGCCATAACTTTTCTCCTTATATTACAACTTCTATTATTTCATGTTTATCTTTAAAGTTCTCTCGATTTACAATTCTGAATTTTGTCGTACTCAATCCATCTTTTTGTAAATTTTTTTCGAAATTATTTAATTTCTTATTGAAAATATTTCTATTATTCATAACCTCAGGATGAGAACTATCCTCTAAATATTTTAAATTTTTTAAATCATCGATATCACCTATATAGGCAAAATAACCATTTCTTCTATAAGGTAAATATCTCTCAGTTGATGTTTTTACTAATTTTTTTCCTGTAATGACATTGTGACATTCTAAGTGATTATTATTACCACTCATATCAAAAATAATTTTATCATATCCACAATCAAAACTATAATATACTACTGGAACATTTGAGGTCAAAAACTTACCATCTTTATTTGTTATCCCATCAGTATAAATTTTTGAGAATTCATCTTCTGTCAAACTATTATCCCAAATTCCTACATCAGCTATACTTCCATTTGTAAAATTTTTCCAGCTTGTTGCCGTAGGATGACCAACACCGAGATAATAAGGTTTCGTGTGATAATCCATCATCTTCATTGGTAAGTCACTAAAACTTATATTTTGACCATCCACATACAATCTCATCTTACCTTCTTCCATATCAACACTTATACCACAATGAATCCACTTACCCAGCGTGATAGGTTTGGATTGGACTATAAACGCCTTTTCTTTATCCTCATCCCAAACTGCCGCTTTAATTCTACCCTCGTGTGTTATAGATAATCCACTATGATATCCTGGTCTTCCAAGTAAAAAATATTCACATCTATTATTATCTACTCTGTCACCATGTGGTGGCACTTTTGATATGTTAAACCACAAGGACATCGAAAAGGATTGAGATGTGGTTTTAGCCAATTTATTATTTGTTATTTTTATCTCACCGTAGGATGTCATTCCGTTAAAATCACAATAGGATTTTCTGATAGGTTTATCAAGTACTGAACGAAGTCTAAAACCTCTTGTAATCATTCTAACGAGTAAATCTCTATCTTCATAACCAATACCCCAATAATCATTTGAATACCCATTTATATTTTTATATTGAGTTTTGTCAAACAACACAGCTCCACCAAAATGAGAATCAGAAATTATATCAAAGTCTTCAAAATTATCTAAAGAGTCGTGTTCACCAAATTCCATCGGTAAAACTTTATCATATAAACAAATTGGTTGGTCACTTGGACTATATTCAAAATCGGATACTGGTATTAAATCTATATCATGAAAACAAAAATAATCAAATTTATCTTTTACTAAACTAAATCCTATATTAAATAATTTACCTTTGTTCAAAGGTCTATTTGATTTTTGCTTAATAAAAAATATTCTATAATAAAATCCTTCTTGTTTTACAACAGCACTAAAGTGGTCTGTAAAATTTTCAATTAATTTTTCATCGAATGGTACTATAACTGCTAATTTTTTCATATTCTATATTCTAAAGATTGTACTTTGATTTTATCCCATTGTCTATAATCAGTATATTTTTTACCACATCTTTCTATCATAAATCTTGAATCATTTATATCAATTCTACCCATATTATCCATTATGTAATCAAACATCTTCTTATATTCCCAATGATATGTATAGTCCTTTTTTTCAAATGCAACTTCTTTTAATCTTGATAACACCGAAACATCCCATTTAAAATGGTTTACTTGAATAAAACAACCACCAACGGGATATCTTAAGTCGTTCATCCATCTATCTCCATAGGTATCTTGACCATCTATCATCGCGTAATGTTGACCATTAGTAATTTGTATATCACCTTTCATAATAACAGTTTTATTAGGACAGGCATCTGATATTGGATATCTGAATGTTCCTGCTAATGGAAACTCTGTCCATATGTCACTATCATCATGTATCTGAGGGAACCTACCACCTTCTCCAATTCTATCTAAAAAGGCTCCTGTAATAAATTTATAACCAAATTCTTCACATTCATCAATTAAAACATCAACAGGTTTTGGATATGTATGTAATTCATCATCATCTGAAACAATCCACCATTCATCTGGCTTCAATAACTTTGTTTCATTATATAACTCTGTAACTCTTTCCCAATTAAATGGTTCTTCATAAGTTTTTTTATGAATATCTATATTTAAATCACGAGTAATTTCACTTACCTCAGAAAGAACTTTATCTTTATCTGAAGATAAATATACCACAACAAAAATATCATTCACAATATCTTTGTAGTGATTCAACATATGTCGTAACATTGTTGTGTTGTGTCCACAAACAGTAACTAAATTCATTTTACCAATATCTTAATTTTTTAATTATATCTTTTTCCTCTTCAATAATTTCTTTGGTTCCGTCACCTGAAAGGGTTTTTGTATAATTAATTAATTGTGTAAACTCTTCTTCGGTCAAAGATGATGATTGGTCTGAACCATACATTGATTTATCTAAAGTAATATGTCTCTCGATTGCTACTGCTCCACTAAATACGGCGGCCAATGATGGTATAATTCCTATCTCATGACCACTATACCCAATTTCAGGTCCGTACCTTCTAACCATAGTTTTAATAGCACTAATATTACAATCTTCGTCTTTTGTTGGATATGTCGAAACACAATGCATCAATACATAAGGACAAAAGTTATCTTTAAAAATCTCTATTGCCCTATCAATTATTTTAAAATTTGACATTCCAGTTGAGATGTATGTAGTCTTTTTTTCTTTAGAAACCTCTTCTAATAATTCTTCGTGTGTTATCATAGCAGAAGCTATTTTATTGTTTTCTAAATCAAATTTTTGAATAAATTTTTGACTCTCCAAATCCCAAGCAGAACAAAACCAATCTATACCAACTTCCTTACAATACTTGTCAATTTCTGTATACTCATCGTGACCAAACTCTATACCTTCTTTTTGTTCTCTTTGTGTCGTACCCCAAGGTGATTCTCTTGGTGAATCTAACATTTCTTTATCATAAACTATATCAATAGTTCGTTTTTGAAATTTAACAGCATCACATCCTGCCCTTTTGGAAGCATCAATTAACTTTTTTGCTATTTCTACATCACCATTATGGTTTATTCCTATTTCGGCAAAAAACTTTACATTCATCATTTCATTATATCTTCTATTTTATTATTAAAATCTTCGACTACATAATCACGAAAGTCATCCCAAAAATGATTATAATTATGTAATAATCTATCGTATATATCATCCCTCAACTTCTGTAATTTTTCAATATTATTATTTTTGAAAAAATTATCAAGTGTTAAAAGAATTTTTTCTAATCTCTTATCCTTGTCAATAATACTATCGTAACTACTATCGAATATATCTTCAAATGTATCAAAACCTCTTTCTTTTAAGTATCTAAGAGAATTTGGTGAACCCACAATTACGAATGGATGAAAATTAAATATTGCCTTCCAAGTCTTTTCAGTAAGAAAGGTATGAGTATACGAACCGAATTGTGACTCGTTGACAATTGAGAAGAAACTCGTATTGAAATGTTGATGACATATTTTATGATATGCCCAATTATCATCGAAATTAGTATAATCTAAAATTAGGTCTGGTGGAAATGAAACATATCCTTCTTCTAAATACTGTTTTTCCTTTATCCAATTAACTACTTGTTCTCTATGTGGTTTATGTAATCTATTATAACAAACATATTTTTTTTCAAGTTTTACATTTTTCTTTTCATCAATCTGTTCTTCTGTCAATTTAAAATGTGATAAATTCGAACCAACTTCTCCTTCTTCTATATAAAAACAGTTAGCAGTATAATTTTGTGAGAAACTTTTTATCACGGAATGATTATTATCAAGTTGATAATTTCCATCTGTATAAAAAACATTTTCAATTGGTATTTTTTTATCTTGTAATTTTTCAATTAGTAAGTCGGATAAATAAAGTATCGTATCTTTAGTATTCTCATCATATCCTTCATATCCATAATTTAATAAAATTTTGGCTTTATTATTACGAACCTTTTCTAATACATGATTTGGGATAGAATCCAAGAATGTCTTCTTAGTTTTTAAATGTTGTTTATCTGTACTCCAACATTCTTCAATTGTAATATTAAATCCATTTATAAAACATTTAAAGTTAATTGGATATAAAAAATAATTTTCCTTGTGAGTATCAACATATCTGTATTGTGCTGGATACCAACCCTTGTTAATGAACCGATTTGGCCGAGGTTTTCTCCTATGTATTTTTTCGTCTTGAACAAACCATTGAATAACAAAACCTGTATCACATGGATATTCATCCCAACCATCATTTTTATCCAAACGAAAAAGATTACAATTATCAATTGGAGTACCATTGTCGTGAAAATTATCAATTCCTATTTTTATCATAATAAACTTTTACATGCGTTATAAAAATCTGTCATTTCAGGAAATGTCTTTAAAAAGTTTTTCTTTCTTCTCTTGTCAAATTCATCAATAAATAAAACAAAATCCTTTCTCATCTTAATCAACCAATTAACATCATCCAATGGTGCATCAACCCAATCCAACACTCTCCTCAATTTTTCTCTTTCAAAGTCATAGAATCCAGCGTGACCATGTCCGTAAATATGTGTATATTTTTCTTCTGATAAACTTTCCATCAATTTAACATCTTCCCTAATTTTATTAATCCAATCGGTTGATAATAATCTCACTTGTAAGAATTCAGGATGTCGTAAATATGCGGTATCTAAAATTATACCATAGTGTCTATATCGTTTTCCATTATAATGTTTCTTTTTCAGTTCAAATACTTTTTTAATTACTTCATGGTAAGTTGGAACACTTGTTAAATTATAAGTGGCCATAATTGTTGCCTCAGGTTTAGGACACTTGGTCAAGAATGTGTCCAAGTTATTCCAAAAGGTATCGGCGTTCAATCCATCTCTCATATATTCTGCTTGGTTTCCCCAAGCCTCTATACTTGTAAACAATGAAAAATTCCAAACTAATTCTTTATCCGTTATGTATTTCACTTTATCAACAAATTCATCAAATACATCTTGTGGTGCACATAAATTACTATTTACAGACATTTCTAACATTGGATTGACCTTTGGATTGTGAATTATATAATCCAAGACTTTAAATGTATCCTTTGATAATAAAGGTTCACCACCTGTTATTCTAAATGTATGTAATTGTTTGAATAAATCAGGCCACCATTTCCAAAATGCATCTCTATATGGATTTGGTTTTGTATGTGGTATCGGAACAATATTTTCTCGTTCCATCCATTCTGTATTGTTATACATACCACTTGTTGGATAATGTCCTTTACCAGCTATCTCAGATTGCCATCTTGATGAACTCTTTACATCACAATATCCACATGCAAGATTACATTGATTACTAAATGATATTTCTACATAAGATGGTAAAATATCAGCATTAGGGTCTGATTTTTTTATTTTATCAAAATAAGGAAATGCCCAAGCTTCTCCACTTTTCATGATTCTATCACTAAAAGATTCAGGATTTGCATCCTCAACATTCCAACAATAGTCACATTCATCAGGTCTTCCACCTTGTAACATTGTTTTTCTTTGAAGTTTTTTGAAACGAGTGTTATGTAATGCAGATGGATTCTTTTTTACTTCCTCTACAGGAACTACATGAGGTCTTGGGTGGTGACAACTATGAGTTTGACCTGTCTGTAAGAGAATACTTACTTGATTCCATTTTGCTAAACAAAAACCCTTACCAACATCATTCAATTCATGTTTTAATAATTGCATATTTTCTAAACCATGTACGGAAATCATATCCCAAAATGATTCTTTGTTTGCAAGTTTTTCTTTATCCTTGACATTATCTTCAAAAAAAGATAAATTCATTCTGTGTTTTAGTTCTTCTTCAGGATCCCGTATCATATACTCGTCTTTAAGTCTTTTTGTTTCACGACTTATATAATCAGTATTGAACTTCTCACATTCTTCTAACTTTAAACGATATTTTAATTCTAATGTTGGTGTTTCTATTTCTAAACCACGACCTTTATAAAATTTAAGATTTTGATTAATAAAATCTGTATCATGTAAATTACATTGTTCTAAATCTTGTCTCCATTGTAAATCTTCATACAAGTCCTCATGATTTTCTGTCTTCGTTTCAATAGGTGAGAATTCTTTTATTCTATTTTCTACATAGTAACTTGTATGCTTCTCAGATTCAGACATTATCTGTCTTTTTTCTAACTCATCTTTAGGATGTATTTTTCCCAAGTAAGGTTTGATTCTTTTTTGAACAAATTTAGAATTTATCTTTTCACACTCTTCTAATTTTATTCTCTTGTGAATTTCATCATTTAAATCTTCTATTTCATAGTCCCAAATTCTTGATTCTACATATTTTGTTGTGTGCATCTCACAATCTGCCAATAATTGTCTAGCCTCAATTTCCTCTTGAAAAGAAATAAAAGCCATTTTGTCAATTCGTTTTTCAATAAAATCTGTTAAAAATCTTTTTTCAATTTCTTCTAATGTTATTCTTTGTTTGGTTTCATCATTAAAATCAGATATAGGAAATTCTCCAATACGACTATCTATGTATTCGGATGAATGAAGTTGTCTGTCTTTAAATTTTTCTAAAACCCATATTTTTTCAACGGGTGTTTTTACAAAACCAAGTTCTTCATACCATTTTTCTAAACCTTCTCTATCGTGTTTATCAATTTCTTTTTCAAGAGTCTCTACAACCCAAAAGTTATTTTCAGGTTTCATCCAATCAGCATAACGATACCTCATATCTAACACTTCTTCTTTTGTAAACTCTTTTACATTATATTTCATTTAATTTTTTCCTCAATAGTGTAAGACCTGTGGAAGATAATTTCGTAGATTTTGGCATAAAATCAAATAAATTAAAAATTTCCCACTCATTTGAAATTTCACTTACAAATTGTGACGGGCCTTCTACCGTATCATGTGGTTCACCTTCATATGTCTCGAATGTGTCCCAATATCTTTTATCCGTGTCGTGTATACTGATTATTCCATTTGGGTTCATAATTGTGGAGTATAGTTCAAAATCTTTCTTTACACCTTCATATGTATGGTCTGCATCTATGTGTAAATAATCTATTTTGATATCCCTTTTTACAAAAAAATTATAAAATGCATCTTCAGTAGTTGTATTTAAGAATCTTGGATTGAAATTTTCTCTCAGAAAACTATTTTCATCATCCCAATCTACATTTCCATTAAATCCATTTGTGGCATCAACCACATATACATCACCAGTTATTCCTCTTTGTACAGAATCATGACCTTCAGTTTCTCCCTCATCGTACATTTGAGTCTCTTGTAGTTCCCAAGTAGCATCGACCATTAATCTTGGAACAAATCCACCACCACTACCTAAACAAACACATACTCTTGCCTTAAGAAAGTATGGAATGGAAAAATACATAATTCCTGCACCCATATATACATCATTAGCACCATGAGTCCATCGGTATGAAACCGAACCACTATCTTGATTTCTTGTTATTGAGTCGTATAACCAACCACGATTTAAAACTGACATCTAAAACCTATTATTCTCCAATAATATATATTAACCAGGATCAGAATCCGACCCTTTATTGTGCACTAATACACCACCAGCAAAGTAAACATCCAAAGGTTCAACATCGAAGTTGATTACCTCTACTTCTCCTTTTATTAATTCAATTGAATCAATGTTAATTACTTCACCAATATTACTAAACATTTTATCACCGACTTTTAAATTATCGGGTGTTTCCCAAACCCACTCACCATTTTTATAGATGAACATATCATGTTCTGCGGTAATTTTTAAAAACCCACCATTTATATCGTAATATCCACTCATGTAATCATAATATAAATTTTCTACTGTAGCGACACTTTTATTCCTATCAATCATTTCAGGTAAATTATCCATAGGTCTCATAGTAAATGCCTTCCATTCTGAGTATCCTAAGTCTTCGTCAGGTAAACCAGGTAAATCGATTGATAAGACTTCATCTCCGACATTAACTTCTTCAATTGGTTTCATTGTACCATCTGACATATTAATAAGAGTACCTGGTAGAAAACAAGCTATTGACAAACCACCATATGTATCTTGTATTTCAACCGTTTTTTGAATGGCTGTATTGTATCTTGTTGCGTGGTCATTAAATCCATCACTCTGTCCAGCATCATGATATTTACCTGATATTGTGACACTTTCATCACTAAAGTTTGAACCTTCCCATCTCCTCACAAATACTGAATCCAATAAAGGTCCTGTAGATGCATTTGAACAAGAGACTGCGGTAAATGTTAATTTTAAATTTTGATCTACACCATGAGAACCACTTGTATAAAAATCATCTCTGAATTTACCCCAACTTCCATCAACTCCCACAATACCTTTATGTGTTTCTTGTGTATATGCACCACTAACTTCCAATTCTACATTGGAAAGATTTGCTGCTGAAGATGAACCATGTGCTACTATTTCATATACAGAATTTCCTTCAACGGTTATAGTTTGAGAAATCGAACCACCTTGACTTATAAATCTTACCGCAAAAGCGTTTGATGAACTTGGTGCTGTGGTGATTGCCTGTTTGGCTATAACAGAACCACCACTTTCAGTCCAATTTCCAAGATTACTATCAGTTGTCCAGTTATTGAAATCAAAATCAGTAACTAAATTTGTTTCAAATGATTTAGAAATAAATCCTGTGTTGGCTGCTTCTGCGATTGCTTGAGCGTTATATTGTGCAGTATAATCTTGGTTGGATTGTAATTGAAATACAGCATTATCACTTGTTGTCCAAGTGAAGTTTTGATGTCTACCACCAATTCGTGATTGAAACAAACTATTTTCATCACCAAATGTTAAGGTGTAAATCTCGTTTGTTTGTTCATCAACATATGGATATCCATCTAATGTATTATCAACAGAACCTATATAAAAATCACTCAAAGAGGTTTTAGAAGTTCCACTATCTCTACCAGCACTATTCAGACTTGTTTTAGAAGTGTAATTAGAATTACCTACGGCGGTAGCCCTACCGAGTTTTCCTAATGATAATTTCGTTCCATTTGGTGGTGTTGCCAAAAAAGTTCTCCTAAAAAAACGACTATTAAAAAAGATACGCTAAAGAACACCCATAGGTGTAATACGCGTGTGTCTACTATAAATATTAACTATTATATATTTCTAAATATTTGTCCGTCCATTCCTGCTTATTATCATATTGTCTTAGATAATCCCTAAAACCATTTAGATAATCATTTCTTTCCTTGACGGATAATTCAGATATATTATCGACCTGATGTTTGAATTGTTCTTTTGTAAATGCTCTAAATGGATATTCGAAGTCCTTTAACCAATCCATCTGTAGTATTGGAAGTTTTCCATAATCAAATGCTTGGAAGATTGAATATCCAAATGGTTCATTTAAATGACAACTATGTGAAATACCCCAATCGTCCCTTCCATAAAATCTATGTATGTTTTTATAATTGAATTGATATAATCTTGTATTTTCAAACATACACTTGTAATGTGCTCTCCACCAATTCCAATCCTTTGTGTCGGTGAACGCCATACTTTTTATTCCATCCAAATAATGTGGTGATTTTCTTGTTTCACATCGAGCTGCAAATCCAACCACATCACTATCATTACATTGGAGATTGTTTTGAAATTCGTAGTAATTTGGGATATCTATCACATCAACTTCATCATGTAG
>Ga0115012_10000367_pt1 | contig 25931 bp, 34 predicted proteins | sample TroAtlMetagenome_FD_88706 | JGI IMG/M metagenome (GOLD analysis project Ga0115012, IMG submission 88706) | Marine eukaryotic phytoplankton communities from Atlantic Ocean - Tropical Atlantic ANT10 Metagenome | ecosystem: Environmental > Aquatic > Marine > Oceanic | place: Tropical Atlantic...
CGAGAGTTTTTAAAAGGGTATGGAGATTTCTTAGGAACAAAGAAATGGAAATGGGTTGACGATCTTACTTTACCAATGAGTAACGGACAACGCTGTTTTTTTACACACGGCAGAGCCGCAGATATTTTAAAGGTATCACAAACAATGGGTATGTCATCGGTGCAAGGACATTACCATACCAAGTTATCGATTCAATGGTGGGCAAATCCCGACAATATTTTCTTTGCTATGAATGTAGGATGTTTAATCAATCAAAAAAGTATGGCGTTTAGCTACGCAAAGAATTTTAAAACCAGATTTATTTTAGGATGTGGTATTATTTTAAACGGAGTTCCTAAACTTTTACCCATGATTCTTAATAAAAAGGGTAAATGGATAGGTGATCTACCAGAATAGAAGTGAAATTATCCCTACAAAAGCAAATAAAGCCCATAGAGGATGATCTTCAATAAAGAGTATTAAACCCTTCCAAGCCTTACGCACACCATCTCTAAGACGCTCTATCGTGCTCAATCTTGCTCGAAGAAATTCCATTAATGTTTTGTGTTCGTCTTTTTCCATTGTCCTGCTATTTTCTCTCCTGATCTTCCTAAAGTATATCCTCCAACACCAACCATTACAATATCCAATAAAGAATTTTGTACTGACTCTGGAATATTGGGTGCAGTAAATCCAAACCAATGTGCCACGAGAAGGAATGCAAATATTAACATCATTAATGGACGCCAACTTCTTTGCAACCATGTGCCACCGGCTTCAAGTTGAATGACCCTAGCTGCCGATTCAATTTCTTTCATATCACCAGTAATTATTTTTTGTTGAATTTGTGCTTTAATTTTTTCTTTTTCAGCTTTGTTAGTAATAACTTTATCTACTGTACTAAAGATTGCTTTTACGGCAGGTGCTAATAAAGGTAACATAATTTCTCCTATGTAACTGTGTTATAAAATAAATGATCGCCTATCTCAACACACGGCGTTTCACCTTCTGCCCATTTAGGACTAACTGTTGTTGTATGGTAATGCGTTGAACCTTCAGTAGGATCGGGAAGTTTGTTATGTAATACTAGATAACATATACCTACCATGCGTAAATACATAGGATCAGTTTCCGGCAGTTGTTCTATTTGTTCTCGATTAGGATCATCTTCATTCCAACATGAGAACTGCCATTCTTTTAAACATACTGCTTTAATGCTATCTCCATACCACGATTTAGCTTTGTATCTATTGTTAATAGTCCAAGCTACAGCTATTTGTCCTTCTACGGATTGATTCCTACTTTCTCCCCATAAAGTTCTTGCCATTATATCTAGTGAATTAACCATCATTTCATTAACTTAAATAAAAATTGAAAATAATAAAACCCTATTATTGTTGTTCCTATACATACTACTGTAATGACTATTAAATTTCTAGTCCTTTTTTTAGCTTCTTCTATTGCGGCAATCTGTGCTTTTCTTTCTTTTCTAGCACTTGCTATTTCTGCTTGTAGTCTTTCCCATTGACCCGGACTGCCATAAAGCAAAAAGATTTCTCTCATTTCATCTCTCATTCGCTTGACTTCTTCTTTGCGAAGATGAGCTTCTATTGCTGATTGCTCAGTTACCGATAACTTCCCAAATACTTTTCCTACTAATGACCCTCGTTTAGACGCAAAGTTTTCTATGTTAGCTTCAGCGTTTGCCCAGTTAAGGATCGGGGAAGCCAGTTGAGAAAAATCTTTACCGATTTTTATAGCTTGAGTAATCGTACTATGGGCAGTCTTGATCGCGGCGAATGCACTTAATGGGTCCATTAATGTACCCTTGTATAAGCATCTGTAACTGAATCTTGTGAAAGAACATCTACAAATTCTTTAGCATCATCTAAATCATCGAAATGTTCGGCAGTAATAATAACTGTATATCTTTTGTTTTTAGCTTTTAAGACTTTATATGTAACACGAATTTCATCCATTATAATCCTTTCATTATTACAGTAAATACTAAAGCAATAACAGAGGCAGTAGATGCCATGATTAACATCTCTAATCTTTTTATTCTACCTTCAAGTTTTTCTAATTGCATCTTGGTCATATCTCTGTACACCGAACACTCTCGTTCATGAGCTTCTAATTCCATAGCTACGTCCTGAAGTGTTCTTGTGTCCATTTTAATTTTTAGCTTCAATGTTATTTAGGTTTATCAGGCATAGTTACAGCTTTAGCTTTATCAACTGTATCAACGCCTTTAGTTATATCTCTTAATTTTTGTCTATAAGTTTTCCATTCTGAAGACATTGTTACATCTGACATACCCATCCAATCACATTCAGCTAAAAGATGAGTTCTTTCTGTACGAATAAAACGCATAAGACGATCTAATTCACCTTTAGCCCATTCTGTATCTCTAGCTTCTAGGTCTTTGATTTCGTCAGCAGTTAATTCTACTTCCTTACCATTAACCATTTTCATTTTATAGATAGACATATTTACCTCCTTCCTTAATCCCTAGTTGGAAATTTCATATTATCACAATCATCTAAAGTTTTAACACCTTCTGTTATATCTCTTAATGCTTGTCTATATTTTTTTAACGAAGCAGAAACTGTTTGTCCAGATTCTAATGCTTTTATAACTTCCCAATCTGTGGATTGTAATAAAAGATTTCTTTCCATTCTTCTTGCGTTAAGTGCATCTTCTAATTTTCTTGTCATCTATGTGTCCTTTAATGCTGTTATAGTTAAAGTAGGTGCTACATATGTTGATCCATTTCCAGAACCACTTGCACTTGTTCCATCCCAATAAACTTGTTTGTGCATATTGGCGTGATTACCACTTCCTCCCGAACCATCAGTATATTCTCTAGCCGTTATTTTTAAAGTTTTATTAGAAGACCACGATGCTACATTTGCGTTTGCTGTGTCAGCACTTCCACCAATAGTAATTATATATCTTAAATCTACGGGGTAAATAAGATATGCTCCATATAAAGTTTTTCTAAATTTAGTTGCTTCATCGGAGTCAACATAAAATCTAAAATGACCTAGAGGATAATCACCATCTCTAACAAACCAAGTGTGTAAATTATACACAACTTTTGTTGTTCCACTTGGAGGATTGTATGTAAAAGATGAACCCGTAACATCTGCATAACTACCCGTTAATGCTTGTAATGCTGTAACATTTGGCATTGTATATGTACCACTAGGAACTGTAACAGAACGACCATCACATACTCCTTGTATTTGTTCTATAATATTACTACCTGTACTTATTGCCGCAGGCAATGCAGTTACAGCACTTATTGTATTATTGTTTGCTCTAATTATTGCCATTATAACACCCCATATAATTTAAAAGTTCCCGTTATAGTAGTAGAAGGAAACCATATTTCAAATCTATTCATAGCACCACCATTAGATGATGTGTGCTGACTATCTAAATAATAAATATTGGCATTAGCATTATGTTGAAAACATTTAACACGATATTTTTTTACCCCACCTGTAGGTTCAGCGTGTGCAAAATTATATAAATCCCATTGTGCAAAATAAGGTTTACCATCTCCAGAGTTCCAACTACCTATATAAAAATAATTTGATGTAGAATCACCATAAAAATTACCGCTGTTTGAACCTAAAGTTGTATAATAATAAGCATTTTTACCCGTAAAACTATGCGTATTCCCATTATCACTTGATTCTCTATAACTTAAATATGAATTATTTGCCGCCGCATAAAAAGCATTACCCGTTATCATAAAATGTCTATATGTGTTTGTCATTAAACTGCTGTCAAATACTACACTTGATGCTCCACTTGCAGTAGTTGTGTTTAATAATTTATAATAACCAGAGGGTGCATCAACAAAACTTAAATTACCTGAACCATCTGATTGTAACATTTTATTCGCAGCTGGTGCTGTGCTTGGTAAGGTTAATGTATATGATTGAGCTGCACTATGAGGTGGACCTTTTACCTTTACACCGTGACTATTGTTTTCACAATTTAATTGTATAGATCCAGACGCACCACCACCACCTTTTGATATAAGTGTAGGTGCAGTAGATAGCTTATCATTAGTTACAGTATTATCACTAGGTGTTCCTATATTAAGAACATCACCTAATATCAAAATATAATTTATTACATCACCCGTAACTAAATTTGACGCAAAGGTAATTGTATGATTTGATATAGTAAAAGATGTTCCCGGATTTTGAATTATGCCATTTAAACTTACAAGCATATGATTTGCACTCGCAGGACTATAATTTGCAGAGTCTTTTTGCATAGTATATGCCGCTTGACCATTAACAACAGATATATTGTCTAGCTTTACAAAGTTTCCTGATATAGGTTGTTTTCCAATATATGGCATTACTTAACTACTCCATAAACAGTTACTGTTCCGTGTGATTCAAATTTTGTTGTTGTATGGTTTAGTGAACCACCACTACCACCACCACTTACACCTAACATAAATGAAATAGTATCGTAAGATGTGTTTGCAGTAGCAATATTCACACTATGATGAAAATAATTGGCATTACCACTTCCGTGCATAATTGTAGTACCATAAACTGTCATTGGATCTGTGCTAACTTGTGGATTTAAAACATCACAAACCCCATTAACATAAGCATCTTCGTTAGTGTCCATATTTTGACAAAGTGTTCCAATATCGTAACCATCTCCATAAACAACACCATTTGTGCTTGAATCTGCTTGCATATAATTTGAAGTGTGTTTTATAGTTGTTGAACCAGTTGTGCCAACACTACCGCCACTTCCAAATCTAAATAATAATCCACCATTACCCGCATTTGCTGTACTCGCTTTTTCTCTTATGTTGTAATAAATTCTGTAATTTGTATAAGTAGAACTAAAAACACTTGCAAAAACAAATCCCTCTGTTGCATCTGAACCACTTGCTATTGTTGTTGATGCTAATTTAACTAGTCCTCCTGCACCACTTACTGTACCCGTAAAAGCATAAGTATCGGCTAGGTTCATTGATTCAGCTTGTATTTTACTTAATGGCATAATCTATTCCTTTGGGTATTTTTTCTTAATTGCAGTAACATTTTCTTGCCACTTAGTTAATCCATTTTCTGTTATATATTCAAGCTGTTGTTCAACAGTTCCATACTCAGCTTTTCTATTATCTATTACTTTTGCATTTTTTTCTAATTTATCTGCATCAGATTCTTTAGCTTTAAGTTGGCTATCTGTTGGTTTAGCTTTATCTTTTATATTCCATTCAGCAATATATGCACCTTTACCATCATCTTGCAAAGTTACTTCTGCCATAAAATCTACAGTTCTTCCCATATATGCTTCTATTTTTTTATCAAGACTTGCCATTCTACACTCCTAATTTAAATGCACCAAAATAACTTCCACTTGTACCTGCCGACGCAACGGGTGTTCCACTTGAAAATGATGGATATGTGTATAACTCTATATAATCACTAGACCCATTCATTTCAAAAATACCACCTGCATAGGAATTACCAGCATCTCCATTATTGGTTCTATGGTCAGTATAACCTGCATACATATGAGTAGTGCTAGTGCTACTTGTTCCATTTTTCCAAATTCTAGTTAATAACCATTGCAAGTTTGCTTGACCAGTTGCATACATATTAACATTACCAAAGACATAATATTTACCTGCAGTTGTAGGTGTAAATCTAAAATTAGTTGAGTTATCATAATTTCCTGCAGTATCAAATAGTTCTGTATTACATTGAACTTTAGTTTGTGCGTTATTTGTTACAGCTGTATCAGAACTTAAATATGCTAAAAACATTGGTGCATTAGGTGTTGTAGAAATACTTGCAAAACTATTATCACCTCTTAAAAATGTACTACTACTTTTTGTTCCTGATGCTGATAATTTTGCTAAAGATATTGATCCATCTGCTAACTGACTTGTACCTACACTACCACTTGGAGGATTAACTGTACCTACTGCTTTTCCTAAATATACACAATACATATCATCTGACCCTGCTGTTGCTTCAGTTAATGTTAAACTTGTGCCAGATGCAGAATAAGCATAGGTAGGTTCTTGTCTTACATTGTTAATAAATAAAGCTATATCGTTAGCACTTGTTACTGATTGTGATAGTGTATAGCTTGCTGTAGCACTAACAGAAAAATCTTGCTTCACTAACGAATGAAACGATGTAGCTGGTTGTTGTCCTATATATGGAATAATATTCTCCTATGTACTAATTGCATCTACTACACTAACCCAAACATCTACAGAACTAGCTGTATCTGAAATAACTTTTAGTGCATCGCCTGATTGTACCACAAACTTTGCACCTCCGTCTAATACTTGTAATGCTGATCCTGCTGGTATACTAACATCTTTAACTAAACTAATATCGTTTGATCCATCATTAATATAACAATGAACTGTTATCGCATTAGCATTGACATTTGCCAAACTAATACCAACAACAGTATCATAACTATTTGCAGTAAATATGGTAACAGCTGAAGTGCCTACCGCATTACTACTAAATCTCCTAAAATTTTGTGCCATATTTCTCCTTTATAAAGCTATACTCATTGCTATTGCAAACCCAGCTGAAACTTCTCCAGCTGGTCCTTGAGCGCCAGTTGCTCCCGTTGCTCCAGTAGGACCTTGAGCGCCAGTTGCTCCCGTTGCTCCAGTAGCGCCAGTTGCTCCAGTAGCTCCCGTTGGTATTCCTAATGTTAGACTTAATGTATCTCCACTAACAGAAGCAGACCCAGTTGCACTAGCACCAACGGACAAAGTATTAGCTGTGACATTACAAGTTGTTACACCCTTACTTAACAAAGTTAAATCTGTACCACCTGCATTATAACCAATAACCTTATTAGCATTATCAGAGGTTGTATCGTTGTATGGTACAGTTAGGCTTGGTGCTGTTGACCCTGTAACAAATTCAGGTAATTGTAATGTTCTATCAATTTTTTCTTCAAACTGTTGCAACACCATAATAGTAGTATCAAAATCTGTTTCTAATGATGCAGCTGTAAAGGAAGCTCCTGTAGAATAAACACTTTCTCTTGATAAAGGTTTGTTAGCGAGGATAGTTAGTTTTTGTCCTGAACTTGGAGCTGAAGAATAATTAACTGTTCCTGTTCCGTCAGTTGCTATAGTTACTGTATAATGTACCGAGAGAGTTTGAGTTGTTTCGCCAAGAATTACTTTCAGTTCTGAATCAGCATTGATCTGAAAACTAAACGCAAAAGCAGTTTGGCTACCATTGGTTGTATATTGAACCCTGCGGTTTGTATCGTTAATGTTAAATGTTGCCATGTAATTCTCGCTTATAATATTTATACACTATTCTCGCCCTAAATAAAAGTTTAATTTCTGTGTTTCACTATCAGTTCCTTCATACAATTTTTCTTTTGCAGCCTTTCTTTTGTTGGTTACAATGGTATTTAAAAGGTCAAATTTTTCTTCTGGGTCAATAATTTCAAAATATCTTTTTCCTAATTTACCTTTACCACTTATGGTATCTTCTAATTTAGGTATTAAAGAAGTATTAATATTGTAGTTAGGTTCACCATAAATCTTACCCCTATCATCAACTTCATTTATTAATCCAACATATGTATTATACAAAGGTGCTGACAATTCAACTCGTTCTTTACCTGATAAAAATACACTTGGGTGTTTTGAAAAAGCTCTACCTGTTTTATTTGCTAAATTTATTAATTCCAACTCCAATGGTGTTTCTTGTCTACTCATAGTTCTTTTAATAGGGTTAAAATATTCATCCCATCTACCCTCTGTCTGTGTTAATTCCTCACCCCAAAAATTTAATTTAGGGGATAGATCACTACTAAAACGAGGGTTTCTTGATTTAGCTCTTTGTAAAGCAATATAATAACCTCTCATCCAAGAAGGTAATTCTCGTATTTGTTGTAAGTCATCTAATTTATAAGTTTCACTTAATTGAGGATCACCTACTCGTTCTAGTGTGGCGGTAAAAGAAGAACTACTTACAGGAAAAACATCTGTGTATTCATTTAAATAATCAAATACCATACCTGAAGCTGGTCCACCTACTCTACCAACTGTACTTGCTACATCACCACCTTTTTGACCTAAAAATTTAAATAGTGTTTCTGCACTTCTTTTTGGGTCACTTGAGAAATCTGAAAATAATCTTGAAATTTCTGAAACACCTTGAAGGAAAGGAAGTTGTCCAGCATAAGAAGTTATACTTGTCGTTAATGAATTTACTAAACCTTGAATTACACTTGGGTCTGATTCATTTTGCATATAATAAGCTAAATCAGCTGACATAGCTAATATACCAGATATAGGATCAAAGCGAGAAAAACTTGTCCATTCATAACTACCATCATCTTGTTTTACACCAATACTATATTGAGGTATTCCTGCACCTTGCCAATATTTTTTTGCACCTTTTGCTGAAGGACCAGCACCTGTAATTCTAATGTCATCACCAAAGAAACCAGAAGAAGCTGCAACCATTGTAGCTGCTATTGAATTACCTACTAATAATTTTCCAACTAATTGGTCAAATTCTCTGCCTGAAGCATTTTTTAATTGTACATAAAATTTAGGATTAGCTGCGTTTAAAGTTGACCCTAATGCTTCTTTAATTACATTTGTTGGAGTTCTAACAAAAGGGATTATATATCTCATAAACGGACTTATTTCCATTAATTTTTTAACACCTATTTCAGGAATTGAATTACCTAATTCTTGTTGAAAGGTCATTTGTTTTGAAAATTGTTTAGCTCCCTCTATAGTGCCTTCTGATGGATTTTCCATAGCATCCACAAAAGTTTCAACAAATTGATCTATTGCATCTTGTGATGTAGAACCATCAGCTTTTCTTGTAATTTGATAAGCCTTCATTGCATCTTTATATGCTTCTTTATAAATAAATCTCTTTCTTGATATGACTTTATAATACTCATCACCAGCTGCTAAAAACCTTCCTGGCAAACTATTATAAGAACCTATGACACTTAATGCTCCTCCTGTAACATCACCTTCTTTAAATTGTTTCATTATGTCTGATAAATTTCTATGTTTACCAATAGCATTTAAATTTTCTAATTCAGTTTTTGTTAATAAATCTGGAGCTTGTCCATCAAGAAAAGTTTTACTCATAAGTGTTAGAGCATCTAATTGCGATGCGAATCCACCAACTAATTCAGCAGCAGCCTCACCCACAAAAACTCTATCAAATTCATCAAACTCTTGACCAGCTAATTTTTTTGTGCCTGTTCTAACTGTACCAACTAATCCAGCTACACCTGTATCTGCTAGAGTTTTAAATTGAAAAGCAAGGTTAGATGCAAAATTAACCATATGTGTAACAGGTGATGATAATAGAGCATTAATATATATTTCCTGTAAGACATCATTGGCTTTTGCAAATGGTCCTTTCTGTTCAATAAATCTACTTTTTTTATTTGTAGGTATTGCTAAAAAGGTTTTAGCTCGTTGTTTAATCATTGGTATGTTATCACTTTGTCTTGGTATTTCTTGAAATACTACATTCTCAATAACTTCTTTACCAAACGGATCACGCAATCCTCTTGCCATTTCTGATTTTACAGCCTTAATATTAAGTCCAACATTTTTATTTATAGATGATAAAAATTGAATTTCTTCATCAAGGTCTTTAATTTCTTTAATTGATGTGTTTGGCAGTTCTCTTATTTTTTTATAATTCTTTTCAATCTTTCTTAAATTTTTATGAACAACCAACATACCAGCAAAAAGATTTTCTGCTTTAGTTAGTTCTCCTGGTTTTAATTTTAATAAAGTTCTAATGGTATTTACTTCCCCTAACTCTCTAGCATACTGTATCATATCACTTGTTTTTATTTTTCCTCTTTTAAGGAAGTTGAACAAGTCAGTATTTTTGTTTTTAATAGCATTAAGATACGAACCAACTGTATCTGTCGGTATGTCCATAGCATCAAGATTCTGTAAAACTTGTCGCCCATCTATTGTTGTATCTTCTGCAAAAATTTTATTAAATGCTTCTGACATAGCATCAGCTTCAGCTTTAGTGGTTTTTTGTATTATTAATTTACCCTCTTGTTCTACAACATCTCTATCGTCAGGAATGTCTTTTCCATACACTCTCTTTTCAGCAGCTTCAAATATTTTTTTAATTTTCTTAACCATTACTCATTCTCCTGACCAATGACAAGTGGTGTTGCACTAAACATCGCCATTCCTTTTTTAACTTTTTCTTTTAGCTGTGGTGTAAGTTCTATGCTAAATCTTTTCTTTGGTCGTGTACCAAACTCTCCTTCGGCTTGAGAATAAAGACTTGGTATATTTATTTCTTTGTCTTTTTGTATAGCATTTTTATCTAACTTCTTAACAATCTTCTCTGCATTCTTTGGAATAATCTGATTATAAAATTTTACTAAACCTTTATTATTAAATCTATCTCCTTGAACCATACCAGAAGAAATAGATACAAAATCATAACCTTCATCAACTGCTTTAGATAATATTCTTTTTAGAGTTAACTGTGTCCATTTATTGGTGTCTGTTATGAATGGTGCTTTTTCAACTTTATTTGTCGCATCAACACCTAAATCAGATAAGACTTTTAATTTTTCATCTATTGTTGCTACCTCTCCTTTTTTATTTTTAATTCCTTTATCATATAGAAAAAATTCGTATAACTCTTTGTTTTGAGCAGTTACTTCTGGTTCATCTAACCTTCTGGTTTTTTTAAACCAATCAAAATAATTATGTGGTCTTACACCTTTACCTTCATATTGTAATTTTCTATCAATAGTAAATTCATTTAATACTTTAGGAACTGCAATTTCATCATCTGCATACATATTAAATAATTCAATATTATAATTACCTTTTCTAAAACTTTGACCCCAATCAGATTGAATCTCCTCTATATAAAATACTTTCTTACCATCGCTTGTTGTTCTATCTTTTGTTCTAAAATGAGTAATAACATTTGATTCATCAAAATGACTTTCGTCAAATTGCACTTTAGGATCATCATATTTAATTAAAAACTCTCGGTAATTATCTCCGCCTGGTTCTGTGTATTCTCCAAACCTTGTACCTTCTCCAGGCATCATATCTCCTTCCATTATATCTTCTCTTGCTCTTATTACCGCTTCGTTTAGTGAATATGGAACATCTCTAACATCATAAGCAATAGAGTTTCGGAAATTACTGCTCTCTGCTTCTGACCTAAATATAGAATACCCTACATCATCATTTCCTGTAATTGTATATCCTGTTTCTGAGTCAACATATTTCATAATAGGATTATCGTCATATCTTTCTTTAGCTATCTTCATTGCATCATCTATGTCATCTGCGTGTTCTAAAATCTCATCTGCTTCGTTTTGTAAATACTCAGGTCCATAAGCATCTTCTGCGGACATTACTGTTTCATTTTCGTTAAATCTTGTTGTTATTTCATCTAATACATCATCGCCACCACCAGACAACTCTACCTCATCTAATTCTATTTTGTTTGCATTGATCTGATCCTGTAGTTCTTGTTTAGTAATCTTACCTTTATTAAGAACATCATCAAGTCCTAGCCATTCTATTTCATCAGGCTTTACTCCAGCTTTAAGTAATTGTTGGCGATACTGTTGTCCTGTGCCTTTATTTTGTTTTAACTGATTGGTTACTTCTTCTGCTTTAGAGTAAAAGTTAAGGCGGTCTGTTTTTGGTTTAAGGTTTACAACTTTACCTTCTGTAGGAGCTAGTTTAGATAAACCTTTGTCTACCATCTTACCCATTTCACCTACACCCATGCTAGACATGGTCATTGAACCTTGGTTTTCATCTACTCTTTTTTGTGCAGCTTCTCCCACTTGTTCTAACTTTTTCTTCGTACCTTTTATTATTTGTGGAGCTTTAGCTACACCTACACCAACAGGACCAGCAACATCAAAAAACTCACCGAGAGAAAACCCAGCTTTTGCATCCTCTTTCATTTCTGGTGAATATGTTTCTAAACTATCAACAGTTTTATCCCATAACTCTTTATAAAATTCTGAACCAGGTATTATACCACCTTTAGAAAATTCACTAAAACCTTTAGAAAAAGCATCTAATTTTTTACCATCTTCTGCTGACACAGCATCCTTAATACCATTTATTAATCCGACTAAATCAGTAGGTAATCCTGCGGTTGCACCTAATACTCCTGCACCTGTGCCTACAACCGCAGCTCCTACTCTTTGTAAACCTTGTCCAACACTTTCTAATGTTGACATCTCTTCTTTTATTCTAGCAACAGGAATCCCTTGCTCATTTAAGACAAGCTCATAATCAATTCCTAATTCATCATACTCACTTCTTTTTGATAATTCTTCCATTACATCCATAGTTATTTACCTTCTCTTATTTTAATTAAGTTATCTAATTGTGTTTGCATCCTTTGTATATTAGTTAACCTTTTACCATACCTTTTTTTTACATTATCAAAACTGCTGTCTCGAACTTCTTGTTTAATTATTTTTGTTAAGAATGTTATAGCTTCGTCTATATCAATAGTTTGTTTAGGATTATCTGGTTGTCCACCATATTTAAAATATGCAACTTTATTAAGTATGTTTTGTTTATCCGCAACAAGTTCTTTAAAAGCCTCATCTTGTAAAGCTGTAATTAAAGATTTTTCTTTTTTATCAAGGTTGGCTTTAACATCATAATATTCACCTTTTTTTTTAGCTGCTAAATACTCTTGAAAAACATCATCAATAATCTGACTAGCTATCTGTCTATCGTTCTTTTCGTCTTTATTAAAACCTTCAACAGAAACATCAAGTTTGTATTTAGTTTTAAATATTTGAGTTTGTTTAGTAAAAAGATTATCGTTATTCTGTTGTATTTTTTTTGATAAGTCTTGAAAAATGCTATCTTTTATATTTTCTCTATTATCAAGTAAATCTGCTGAAATAAGACTACCATTATTACCTTTTTCTATTAAATTGTTTTCTATATCAATTTGTTCTTGAGTTTGTATTAATGGTGCAAAACTTGAACCTCTTTTATCTAACTCTGTTTTTTTTTCGTTTTGTATCTTTAGTGGTAATAAAGGGAAAATTTTTTCTGCAAGTTCATAATTGTCAGATACTATAGCATCATCAAACCTTTTAGAATTAATTTTATCTTGACTCTCAATATTTTCTACTTGTCTTTTCTTTGCATTAGATATTTTTTTATCTTCATCCATTAAATATTGTTCTAATTCTTTTTTTTCTTCTGGTTTTAAAAAGTTATAAATCGCATCTATATTTTTATTACCTGTTCTACCATTAATAATTAAAGCCTCTGCATCGTCACTTGCTTTGTCGTTTATAAGAGCTTCTTGAGCAGCTGCATAATATAATGTTTGCACAAAATCTTTTCTATAATCTTTAAGACTTCCTTCTAATGTAGAACGACTAACATTTAAAATTTGAGCAGCATCAGATAAATCTCTATTATGTTTAACATATAAATCATTGATACTACCTCCAGCATCTACAATAGCAGTTATTTCTTTTGGCAGTTTATCTAAACCAACTTGAAACATTTCTGTAAATTTTCTTTTATCATTTTCTAAATCTTGTTTTGCAATTTCTTTATAGTAATCTTTTAAATAACCATTAGCTGTGACACTTAATGATGCTTTTAATTTTGTATTAACTTCAGGAAAGTTTTTTGTCAAAGATGTAAAACCAAGAATTGTTGCATCTAATTGATCGCCATACTCTTCAGGTGATATTCTGTTAGCTTTAGCTTGTATATCTAACTCGGTAAACGATTTTACTGCTTGAGTTTCTACATCTAAAACTAAACCTTCAAGGGCAGCACTTCTCGCAAACTTACCTTTTGTACCATATCCATAACCTTTAAAAACATCTTCTCCAGTTTGATTTGCTTTTTTTATTTGTTCAAGAGTAATTGGATTGGTAGCTCCATATAATGCACCCTCTTCCTGAACTCTCGTTTCCATCTCCTTAAAAAAGAAATTGGTCATTTGATTTAGATTTTTTGACAAAGCGGACATTCCAGATTGTGCCTGGTTATATACACCCATTTCTGCCTCTGACGATGGAGAGTAGCGAGGACCTAGAAATTGTCTTTGATATGTTCTTCTTGTTGCCATTATAATGCTACTCCTGGAGTACCACCAAAAGCCGATCCAAATCTAACATACCCAGGTACATTTGTTGTTCCAGCTGCACTTATGCCTTGGAAAGCACTAGCTGAATATCCTGTTGATGCACCAGAACTTAATCCACTAAACGCACCAGATAAACCTGTTTGAATAACTGCCATAGTTAAACCGCTTAATGCCTGACTTCTAGCTTGAGCTTTTGCCATCTGTCCTCTGTACTCTAAATAACGAGCTTCCCTATCCGCTTTTTCTACAGCTAGTAAAGCCTCTTCTTCCTGAATATTTACATCTAAAGCAGCTGGTCTAAGAATCTGTTGTTTACTTACAGTATCAACAGAACCAACAAAAGGATTTACTGCACTTGCATAACCACCAGCTATGTTACTAGCTAAAGCTACCTTTGCTCGTCTTAATATTTCGTTAGCTTTTTCTTTAGCACTTACCGCTTCTATTCTACCTTCTAATCGTCTGTTTCTAGCTTGAGCTTCGTAGGCTTGTTGTTGAATCTTACCACCAGCAATAGTTGCTTGGTATTGTCGGTAAGACATAAATAAACCTGCACCTGCAAATACTGCTGATATTGCTGTTGCTGCTGTCATTGACTACCACTCACATTGTATTCTAAACCAAGTAATGTAAAAAACAAAGGCTTGGTCTGGGTTATTTCTAATTGTACTTCGCTACTATATCCAAGTATCGGAGTGACTCTTTTACGACCAGAAAAAATAGTTTCGGCTGAATCAAGAGTATAAGGAAACTGTTTTAAGGGAACTTCCTTGCCATTAATAGCAATATTTTGAGTTTTAAATAAAATAGGGTTAGCATCTACAATTCTTTTTTTTCTACCAACCATAGTGCCAGAAGGTAGTTTAGGTTCGGCTGGTAAGGTTTTAGCAACTACATCATAATGTAAACCTATCTCTACATAAGTAGTTGGTATTTGATCTATAGTTATTTCCCCAGACGCAACAGTTTTCGTACCCAAGAATATATCATCTCTAATAACTTCCACAGTTTCTCCTTCAAGGTGCGTAAGACCTGTAACTGTTGTTGAGGTAGGCTTATTCCCATCAGCAGACCCATCAAAAAGCTGAAAAGAGCAATCAGTAGTTCTATCATCATCTAAAATCTCCACATAATGTTTTGTTGATTCTACAAAATTAGTCGTTGCTAGTCTAGTAGAATCCTCTGTTGTAACACTTAAATTTTCTGATCCTGACACATCCCTAACAACAGTAACAACATTAGCGGAAGGGTTGGCTACTGTAAAACCTGACACAGCATTTAAAGCTGTGTATATATTATCGGCTGTTGTATCATTATTTGTGTTAGGTCTAAAAAAATGTGTATTACCACTTGGACTACTTGGACTACTACTCCCAGCTGCCTCCGATTGTAATGTGATTACAGTTCCATCATTTTTTGTAAAAGTAAGTTTAGTGCCGACAGCTATATTCGCATAATCAGAAACTGTAATTGTTGCACTTACATCAGTTGCAATGTTTCTTTTTGTAACAACATAAATATCATTAATATCTACACTACAATCTTCAAAAGTTCCGTCAGTTATAAACTCACTAGGTGCAACAACTTTTTGTGTTCTATGAATTGAATAAGCAGCCATTGTTCCATCTGTGCCATTAACAATAATAAGTAAATCACCATCATCCGTTGATGTAGCTCGTCTAAATGTAATCTTTACAGGACTCTTTAAAAGGTGGCTAGATAGTAAAGATATGTTGTTAGATTGATAAGACAATTCAACATCACTAAATAAAAATTCTCGTAAGGCTTTCCCTGATCGTTGCAAAAATATAGTACCGCCTTCAGCAGCTATAGGCATAAGATTCTCTTTTGAACCAGATTTAGTCGCAGCTTTAATTGTTAAATTGCCAGGTGTAATTGGTTGTCCTTCAGCTTGTTGAACATAGAACTCATTACCTGTTGTAAAAATCTGTAAATCTCTACCACTTCTTAATCCTGTAATTGCATTAACAGAGTCACTACTTAAAATACTAAATATAGAATCGTCATCCAAACCTTCAGATTCTTGAAAATTAAAAAAATCTCCAACCTTACTACCAAATAGGGCAGAAGGTAAGCTCTTTGCACCACCAAAATATAAACGACCCTCATGAAATGTTCCTGACCTAGGATAACCTCTAGTTGCTGACCATACCGCTTCATATCCTGTTTCTAATTCCCAATCTCCATTTGATACAGCACTTGTATTAAAAAAAGGTACTTCAACATTTACCTTAACACTTGTTGATGAATCAAACTCAATTATCCTAGCTCTACCAAAACCATTAGTGACATTAAGATATTGATTAAGATGATCTGAAGTAAATACAGCCGATGAAGCAGTTATTGTAGCTGTTCCATCAATGGATGAAGGTGTAATCGTTCCAGCTGGATTTGTTGTTGAAATTGTAAACCCATATTGAGGTGAAGTTAAAGATATTGTAGAAGCTGTCCAAGTTTGATTGTTTGCGCCTCTTACTATTTTAATAGGTGCTAAATCCTCATTCATTAGAATTAAAGTATCAGCGGATTGTGTAAATGTTAGTTTTTCAAAAGATATATTACCTAAAGAAACTGTTAAATAATTATTACCACTTGAATTGATATTTGTAACAAGCTGACCACTACTAAAAACAAACATTCTGGCATTGTTAGTTGAGCTTGTTGAGAGTTTTACAAACACTAACATAAAGGAATCAGTAGTAGAAAATTCAAAAGGAATTAATCTTACACCCTGTTGAGAAGTAAAACTTGATCCTAAATGACTTGTAACATCTAATAAAAATTGACTTCCTGGTCTGCGCTCTATTGCTCCTTGAGGAATACATAAAATGTTTGTCGCTTTCTCAAGTGCATTTTGGTATTGGTTTATATCAATTCTGCCTTTTACTAATGGATCAAACTCGCCCATCGTAAATGACGATTGATACTGAACAATCCTAGACATTAATTTCTAACCTCGGTTAACAGATATTGAGCAATGACAGGTGGTGTTTCTCCAGCACCATCAATGTTTATAGCTGTTCTAAAATAACCTCCTCTATTATTGTCGGCTAATGTGCCTAATGCTATTTGTTTATAATATGCACCTTTTTCTGTTTGATCTGTTATTGGTTCAGCTAAATTCCAAGCTAACATATAAACTAATAACTGTATAAAGTAACTCGGTAGTTTACCCTCAACAACATCCTGTTGATAATCAACAAAAATTTTATCTCTATCTGTTAAAAGTGTTTCTCCTTGTACTTCCCATTCACCATTTATTTTTGGTGAGCCTCGGTCACCACTTGCATAAACCGCTCTCGGAACACTATTAAGCATATCAGGGGGGAGGGCATATTGATATAAAAAATGTGCTGTTGGTGCGGTGGATAACCGAGATAACTCAACCTTTTTTAAAGTAAAACTCCAAGGATACATACCTAGAGTCGTAGCTTTAACCTTTGGAAAAATTATAGAACACGCATTACCTATTGCTGTTCCGTTTGTAAAATTTGATATTGTATCAGCACCAAGCAACAATAGAGCTTGATTCGCTATACTTACTTGAGTGTCACCTGCTGCCATAAAAATCCTTAAAAGTAGGGAGGGAAAAACCCTCCCCACAGTTTATTGTTTAGTCTGAATCAGCAACACTAATTGCTGTTCCGTCACTAACATCTACTACACCACTAGCATTGCTTAATACAATAACTAGGGAAGCTGTAGGTGTGTTAGAGTCATGAACATAAATTAGATCACCAACTTTTACTTCATCCGATACTGAATTGAAGTAAGCAGCTGAATTCATCGTTGCTAGGCTATCAGTAGTAGTATAGCTCCACATTTGTGGTGCAGTACCTCTTTTACTCATGCCACCGATTGGATTCCAGCCATCTCTTGAAAATGCCATAATTTACCTCCTATGACTCTCTACAGGTTACTTTAATAAGACCAGCTGTGTCAATAGCAACAGCACCAGCAGAATACATAGCACTCACTAGGAATGATGTCTTTTCTGGAACATAGTTGACTTCAACTTTTGGTGGGATACCCACACCACAACCGATAGCTGATTTGTGATAGAAGAAAGTACCTCTATCGTTTGAGCCATCTTTAGCTAGTCCGCCTTCATCTCTGTCACCAACAATGTGAAACTGAAAACCCATCATGGTATTCAATTCACCAGCGACAAGAGCTTTAATGTTTTGGAAATCTCCAGAAATTGCTCTTTCATCACCAAGCAATCCAGCAAGACTATTCGCATGAATAACTGCGTGTCTGTCTGTTGGAGGAACATTAGCAGCATCCAGAGCTTTTTTAGCGGCAATGATTTTACCAATGTTCAAATCTGAAGCTCCAGCTGAACCTGAAGTTACTACTGTGTTAGCAATAGTTGACCCTGGAGAAGCTGCTTCCATAACATCAATTATTATTTGGTCCTCTCTACGAGCAATGGCTTTACCCACTACTTGTGCAAGTTCCTGTCTTTCGTCAAAATTAACCTTCGCTTGGTCAAAAATGTCCGAATATTCAGCCGCAATGTAGTTCTCCATAGTGGCTGTTACTGTTGAGAATGAAGTGTTTAAAGGAACAACATCTGTCTGTGGTGTTCTAATCTGTGCAGTACCCTTACCAATTTTAGGGAATTTTACAGTTGAACCCTCAACATTTGTACGCATCCTAACACTATCTCTTAATACTGCATCACCTTGATAAGCCTGTTTTACTTCAGCCTCAAACAAAGTAATAAATGCAGTTGATAGTCCTGTACTCATTGTGTACTCCGTGTTAAAGTTATTATAAAACTAATCGCCTATCGGTTATTGAAAAAATTCAGCCTTGGCTACAAGATTCCGCTCTTGCAACGACTCATTTCTGAGCAGCCAAACTCGCCCTGAATAGGGTTATGAGTTAATATTATATTTATAACTCTTTTTTAAGAAAAATTCAAATTTATTTTATAGCTTTCCAGCTCTCTCTAATTCTTCCAAATCTCTCTCAACTTGTTTTCTAAAAGCAACATCATCCGCATAACGAGGATCAGCCACTCTAGACAAAATTTCATCTTTCGCTAAACCACCATCAGAAACATTAACAGTAGGTATTTCTCTCTCGCCCATCAATCCTCTAAATTTATTTAACAATCGTTGACCAGAGGCTGTGCCACCCCATACCTCAAGTTCACTAAAATCTTGTTCTGATAAAACACCTTTTGAAACTAACCCCCTACCCCATTTAATATTAGAGCTTACAATGTTATCAGCATTTTCACCAAGTTTTTCTTTTTCTTCTTTAATATGAATTTTTTCTTGTTCTTGTTGTTCAACACCCATATCACCAATTTTTTTTACTATTTCATCAAAAGCAGTTTGCGAAATATTATTTTCTTTCGCCCAACCCTTAAATGTATCTAATACAGGATCACCTTCAGTAAATCCAAGTTCTTTTGATTTTTCTAAAGAATATTCTTTAGGCGCTTTAAAATCTCCATTATGAAATTTTTTTTCAAGTTCACCATAGGCTTTAGCTAAACCCTCTACATCAGGTCCATCCTTTTCATCCCAAAATTTTTCTGGAAAAGTGTCTGGTCTAACAAACTCAAGATTTTCTAAATCCTCACCCTCAAGAACTTCTTCTTGTTTTCCTGTTGACATACCATCATCAGATACCTCTTTAGTATCTTCCTGTGGTTGTGACATTAATCCTTTATCTTCTACAGGTTGTTGTTCTTCTTGTTGATTTTCTTGTTCAGTATTTTCATTTTCGTTCATAAGTTGCCCTCTTCATTTTAATTAATATTTCTCTTATTATAGTGTTCTGACCATCTCTAAAATATCCAAAACTTGAATCATATCCAGGAGTCCAAGTCGGTGTATCCAGATATGTTTTTTTGAGATGTATCAGTAATTTTTTCCCATCGTTAGATGAAAAAACTCGTTGATATAGTTTATCTAATTCTGTTGGTTCAATAGTTTGATTAGGATTAGGTGTTGCATCTAGACCTTCCCAACCAGGACTATTTATGTTTTGTGTTTCTTGATTTGTTGCTTTCATTTTTTTTTGCCCTCCAGAGCTTTGGGTCATATCCCCCATAGTTATAATTTATTATTGACCTTTCCTTAATATACTTAAATAGTTAGTTAAAGCCTGTCCAAAATTTGTAGCTTCAGCTGGTGTATTAAAAGTAATAAAATCATTTTTTTCTATCGCTTTCTTAAAAGCCTCTTCTTCAGAATATTTTTTTAAAGCACCATTCTCCATTCGTATTAATGGGTAAAGTATTTCTTTACCTTGATATTCTGTTGACCTTGTCATAATACTCTCTCTTGCTTTAGTCATTGGAGTTTTAGGGTCTAATGCTCTTTTCATCCAAGGTAGATTTGTGTATTGAGAAAAGTCATATTGTTTAGACATTAATGTTCTTTGACTTCTTTCCATTATTGTTCCTCTTGCGGTGGTGGTTGTTGGGGTTGTTGTACTTGTTGTTGCTGAGCCATTATCTGTGCTTGTTCTGCCATAACTTGCTGCATCTGCATTCTCTCTTCCATAGTCGTTCTTATACTTGCTGGAATACCCATAGCATCCGCCACAAAATCAGCAACCTCCTCAAGTTTTACTGTCATCTGACCTGTTGGTCCTAACTGACTAGCTATCTGTGCGTACTGCATTACTTGATTTACTTTAGCCATATTAGTTGCCATAGCAATTTCACCTATTGGCTGTATCTTAACTTGTAGACCATTTACTTTCAATGGTAACTGAATAATACCTAAAGTATCCATAACCTCTAATGTTCTTCTCACTACAGGATACATTGTTTCATTTATTAACCGACCATAAGCTGCACCAAGGTTCTGTGAAAGTTCCTTCATTCTTTGTGATACTTCCAAGGCTGTTCTCGCTGACATATTGTCAGGTGGTAATGATTCATCTAACATAATTTTTTTAATGTTCATTCTTAAATCATTTGCAACAATTTGTGATAACTGCGGATCACCACTTCTTGGTAATGGTTGTAAGTCAGCTCCTCTAGGACCACCATTAGAATTAACAGGAATAATTGCACCAGGAACAAGATTAATAGAACCAGGATTTAAAACTCCAGAATCAACAGCAGTATATACTCCTGCAATGGTTAATGAAGCATTTTTAAGAGTTAATTCTAAAACTCTATTTAATGTTTTTATATCTGGTAAAGCAGTTAATACAGGTCCTCTACCATATCTTTCGTTAGCTGCTTTCATGTAACGAGCAATAATCCAAGGAAAAGATTTTAATCGTCTGTAAACTAACTCATTGTTTCCGCTATGGTCAATAATCTGATAATGATAATCTCCTGTTTCTTTATCGTAATATGTACCCTCAATCAATTTTACTGTTTCATTTTCTCTACCTTGAAAACTATTTTTCATATCTTGTGGTATCTTTATATCAGGAAACTCTTGGTCAAGAATGCCAAAAGGCTTTCGCATTTGTCTATATACTTTATCTACTGTTCCAAATGGTCCTTCCTCAAAGGTAACTAGGAAAGTCGGTACAGCAGTATATCGTATAGGTGTTATTTCATCTCCAGGTTGCACCAACATTACAGCAGTACCAATAGCTAATTCAAGCAGGAATTCACCCATTGCCTGGTCAAAGTTAGATTGTCGCATAACATCAAACATTTTGTTTTGATAACTATCTAATACTTGCTGTGTTTCTATTTGTCTTTCTTCTGGTATTTCAGAACCAGGAACTAAACGACACCATTGCGTTGCTGGAGGAAATAATCCTGATTGCATTTTATTAGCAAATTTTTGTGTTGAGTCTATGGCTGTTGAATCAAATACCCTTGCCATTTTATCTTGCCCTGGAGTATCGGATTCATAATACCCATCGTAAAGATTTCTCATTGGTAGAGCATAGCGATAGGCATCCTCGTAAATAGATCGCCAATTATCTTTGTGACTATTTGTAAGCTCGTATTTTTTTTTTAATTGTTCTGGTTTGAGTTTTGCCATTATACTATTTCCTTTTCATAAGTGATCGTCTTTTAACAGCTGGTTGTCGGATAGTAGTTTGTGGAGATTGACGAAAAGCAACTGCACCTGATTTCATTTTACTTTTTACATCATCTTTAAAGTTTTGAAAAAATTTTTGATAACCTGATCCACTATTAGCAAGTAAAATAACCTTACCTAAAGGCATCCTTTCATATAACATTCTAAAACCTTTATCTGCTTTTTTTATATAATTATCGTATGAATCTTTAATTATTTTTGTCATGTCGTTTTCTTATTTCTGTTAGCAAAATTACGAGCTGACTCTACACTTCTAAATCCCCAAGCTCGTAAAGCTAAAGCCTTTCTAGTCGGAGTGCCATCAGAATTTTTCATTGGTCCTTTCATTCCAGCAAACCGAGCAGCAAAACTTACTCGTCTGGGATTAGTTCCCTTTTTTACAGGAGGCTTGAGATTTGATCCTTCTTTTCTTTTAAAAAAATCTCTGCCTTTTTGTGTTAGACCGCCTCTAGGATTTTTATGTTCTTTTCTCATACCTATTCATTATAAGCTGTACTAATAACAGGTTCTCTCATAGCACTACCTCTCATCAGGTTTCTTTTAGAACGAGTGTCAGCTTTTGCTGTAACTGTTCTTTGTCTTGATGGTGCTGCTGGTTTTGGTTCAGCTTTAGGTTTTTCTTTAGGTTTCTGATTTTTTTCTAATTCAGTTACTCTATCTCGTAACCTTTTTTGAGCAAGACCATAACCCATTATGCTTTACCTTTTTTAGCAAATTTCATTTTAGATTCGTTTACAGACATTTTCATTTTTCCACCTGTTAATTTAGCAAATTCTTTTGCTTCTTTTAATCCAGATTTATTATAACTAAATGATTTACTTTCCATACCATCTTTAGTTTTGTACATTACCTGGGGCATTTTCTTCTCTCCTTTTTTTTGGATTTCTAATATATTTTTTCATTAAGCTCTCGGATTACGACTTGGACCTAATGTGCTTTGAGCCTCATCGTCAGTATCTCTACCAATGTAAGCGGTCATCAAACCTTGAGAACCTCTTCTTACTCGTTTACGAGCAGCAATCTCTCTTGACTCTCTTGCCTTCTGTTCTTCAGCTAACTTCTCTCGTCTAGTAATAGCATCAAGCTCGGCTTGGCTAGGACCAGGTGGAGGGGCTGGTGCTTTTGGTGCTGAAAATATTCCACCCATATTTACTCCTTTTCTTTTGTTTTAAACAAACGACTCATAATATAAAAGTCAGATTTGTCTGGACCATACTCTCGTAGTAATCCTTCCTGAATAAAGTAGCACTTTTTTGCCCACTTGTATGCTAGGCAATTTTGACTATTAACATTTATCTGTAATCTATGTATATTTAGTTTCTTCGCAACATACTCAAAAAACTTTAAACTTGATTTATGAAATACAAATTTATTTTTAGTTAGGTTAGAACAAGGCACTAACCATGCCTCATATACTCCTTCCCATAAAGGTATAACTCCAAAACAACAAACAATATCTCGGTGACTCATTCCAGAAAAAGATAATCCCTCTACAGGATATGTTTTAATGCGGTCATCATAATCTATAAAACTGTTGATGAGATCATTGTCGGCTTTTCTAATATCCATAATTTTTAAATGTGTATAATGAAAAGGTACAACTCTATTAGTAATTCCATCTAAACCAAAAATAGCATTTAAATCGTTATAGCTAACTTTCATATTTTATATTCATTTTTAAACTTCATTTCCCCAACAATCCCAACCTGGAGTTTTTTGTCTAGCAAATAATTCTATACGAGGTAAGTCTCCAACAAGTTCTAAAATTAAATTTTTAAATTCATTTGGTTTTTTAGAGTGTTGCTCTATCGGAAATATTTGAAGTTGTCTAACAGAATTAGATAATCTTTTTGGTTTTCCTTTAGTAGCTAATACACATATTTCAGGATTAGCTCTAGTCCATCTTCCTAAACCTAAAAAGAAACTATCTGATATTTTATTTTTTTTACACCATACAAAAGCTGTCGATTTGTACTCAAAATTCCAAGCCTGAATTACTTTCATAAATTCATTCAGCTTTGGAAGAGTAACCCACATAAATAAAATGCAGTTATCATCAGCAATATATTTTACTGGTAACTTGCAAATATCATCTATAGTCATTACAGAATAGTGATCTGTAACAGAACTATTCATCATTTTACCTTGATAACTCCAAGGTGGATCAGCATAAATAATATTATATTTTTTATTTGGAAAAGGTATCATTTATTCATTTTCCTAATGTTGCGAATATGAGTAATAATCATACAGATGCAAAGAAAGTATAAAGTCTTATGGTCATTGATGTAAGTAAACAACACCCACCAAAATTGTGAGAATAAACCAAAGTATCCAGAATATTTCCAACCATTACCATACAAATAGATAGAGGCTATAGCTGTAAATGTAGCAATAAATTCAACAAATAAATACATCATTTCAACGGATCAAAATCTATTTTAGCAACAAGTGGTTTTAATTGTTGTCGGTTACCTTTTGTCATTCGCCTATGCTCTCCGCCTCCAAGTAAACAATATCCAGCAGCATCACCGATATGCGAATGTTCATTTTTATTCGGTGTATCTTTAAATCGTTCCTGACCAGCTCCAATGGCTACTCGTCTAAAATGATAACCACCGCTTAACGATTTTCTTAATCTTACACATTTTCTATCCACCCTAAATCCTGGCTTGTTATCTATGAGCCTAGACATTGGCATTGCTAATGCTTCTCGTCTAGTTCTAAAATCATTTGTCGCAGTAGGTTTGGCAAAGAGTCCATGTACATTTTTTAAATGATCAAAACTCGTATTCTCAAATATTTGATCTCTCTGCATACCAGCTGGATCACCCCAGATTGATAATTCATGTTTCGGAAAAAATCTATTAATATCCTCTTTGAGTAAAGTACAAAATCGCTCTAATCCCATATCAAAAGTTACAAGCTCATGTAAAACATTCCATACACCTTTTGGAGTTCTCTGGGCAAATACAGCAGCTGGTGTTAATCCAAAGTCAAGTCCTATCTGTATCGGTTCACCATCTAATACCTGACAATCATCAACCATACTCGCATCGTCATACTCACTCCATACAGGTTTACCTTCTTGAACATAAGTAAATTTACCTTCAGCATAACACCGAATCCAATCAAGATTCTTACCTCCAAGTAATTGTTCATAATATCCAACAGGTAAGTTATTTAAATTTTCTGCTTTATCATTTGTTTTCCACCATTTACCAGCTGCAAATACATACCCTTGAGCTTCAGGCATTTCATCAGGTACATCCTTCGCCTCAAAAACTCCAGGCGGTTGGCGAAAAAATTTCCAGGCAAAACGACCTTTTGGTGGTTCTTTTTCCGATAATCTATAAATCCAATGGTCATCATCGCAAGGGTTAGTATCAAGAATTACACCTCTCCAAGTCGGACCACCATCATCCTTAACAGGATACCTGCCTACTCTATGCGTCAAACCATCCACTATTGACTTTGGCAACTCCCTTGCTTCATTAATCCATCCTCCTGTAACTTCAAGAGATAATAACTTTCGGACATCTTTAGGTTGATCTAACGCAAGGAATAAAACTTCGAGGTCTATTCCTGCTGCACCTTCTCTACTCGGTAATTTTATGTGGTGCGTGATTGGTGGTGAATGGCGAACAGCTCCGTAGATATGTTCAGGAAACAATTCTAACCAAGTTTTTAAAGTTGTGGTTTTTAA
>Ga0115012_10000368_pt1 | contig 25930 bp, 8 predicted proteins | sample TroAtlMetagenome_FD_88706 | JGI IMG/M metagenome (GOLD analysis project Ga0115012, IMG submission 88706) | Marine eukaryotic phytoplankton communities from Atlantic Ocean - Tropical Atlantic ANT10 Metagenome | ecosystem: Environmental > Aquatic > Marine > Oceanic | place: Tropical Atlantic Ocean...
AAGATTAGTTACTGATATGTCATTAGGTAATCTAGCATTATCAAATTGAGCTGATGTTACCTGTGTCGCTGCTATATTATATGTTAATTGATTAGCACCCTCAAAGAATGCAGTACCACGTATACTACCAGTGACATCTAAATCATAAGTTGTACTAGTACCTGATACAGAAATAGAGGGAACTGTAAGTAAATCTGATGTGTCATCATAAGTAAATGCAGCCTCACCAGAAAGTGCGAGTCCATCCTTCCACTGTATTTGATTACTACCAGTACCACCTGGTTGTAATCCACCAGCAAGACCACCAGAAGCAAATAAATTCCAGTTAGCAGTATCTACAGTACCAGTAACCGATGGTATCTGGTTAGTATTATCTGCTACTGCAATATATGCACTAATAGTAGATCCGTCATCATAATGGACAAGATCATCTGTTGTATATGCTGTACTATTAGACCATAAACCTTGCCAGGTAAGTTTAATCTTACCAACGTCTATTGTGAATTCTGCCATTACCTTACAGTGACGATGAGATGCCCACTACTATCTATATTGAAAACCAATCCAGCAGGTGCGAAAAATTGGTGGGTATTCTGTGGGTCTGAATACTCTGAATATGATATGTTTGTAGACCTTCCTGATTTAATTACAGTAAGATTAGATTGTGATGATGTTGGTTTCTGGATTATATAATAATCACCAGCATCACCAGACTCTTTCCAATTGACACCATTATATGTCTTTAGTGTATCCTCAGCAGTATTATAGAAAATCTGTCCATTAATAGGAGTTTGAGGATCTACCGCACCAGATATGTCTACTTTATCTGATGTGACTGAATTGTCTGCTAACTTCTCAGTTGTAATATTCAGATTACGAATAGTATTAGTTACAACTGCTTCTTGTCCAGCACCACTATTTAATTTAAGATCTGTTACAGAGTCATCTGCAAGTGATGTACTACCATCAATTCCACCTACGTTAATTTTAGCCGATGTAATTGTGTTGTCTGCTAATTTGGCATTCGTGACTGATAGGTTAATAATTTTAGTAGTTGAGACTGACAAGTCATCAAGCGTATCCGTCTGGACTCTTGTGAAGTCCTGTAGAGTACCAGTTGCAGTTGCAGGAGACTGAAATAAGTAACCTGCTGAGAATACAGACCAGATACTTCCATTGTAATACCTTGTTCTAACGTAGTAATTAGTTGATGGACGGATAGAATCAGTTGGAATTGGGAATGTAGTTTTGTTTACACTGTCATCTGTGGCCACAATAACCACGTTAGTGAATCCAGCATCAGTTGCTACCTCCCAATCACTATAAGTATGTGTCTGACCAGTACCTTGTGTTGCAACAAAGGTAGATGAAACTACATCCATTCTATCATATATTGCAGACTCTGTAATACTACTAATAAATGGACACTGTATCTCACCAGGAACATCAATAGTAGTAAAGTATATTGGTTCAGAATATTCTGAATACCAATCTACATTCTGTAAGTCAACATACTGATACCTTACACGTACATAATATGTTCTACCTTCCTCTAATATACCACTACCAATGGTAAGAGATGTTTTATTGTTAATATCATTTAATGATTGATACACAAGACCACTAGTGTTGGTAATCTGTGATGATGTAGTACCAGTAGCACCTGGAGGTGTACTTGAACTACTACCAAACGTAGGTGAAAATGCTACCTGCCACGTAGATGATACGTGAGTAGCACCATTACTACCAGTAAATGCGGAAGAACTAATAGTTGGTGTCAAACTTTGATTAGGTGCTGCATCAACAGGTGTTGTTATAGATGGCCTATCAATCTGAGGATTAACATTAGTCTGAGTATCAGTATAGAATGATGCTGGATTAGACCATTCTGAATACTGTCCAAGATTATCTTTATATCTTACTCGTATATAATATAATGTATTATATGTTAAATTAACATTAGCATCATAATATTGCGTAAGCATACTAGGACTATCTAATATCTGTGACGTGATAGTTCCAAAATAATAATCAGTAGATATCTGCCAATCACTTCTACTATGTGTATTCACTCCAACATATGCAGATGATGGAATGATAGGAAGTAATGCTGTTGGTGAGCTAATAGTTATTGTTGGTTTATTAATCTGCGAACCAGTATCAAACTCTGCAATTTGAGACCAGTTAGAGATATTACCAAGAGTATCTCTATGTCTAATACGTAGATAATAAGTTTTATTTAATTCTAAAGTAGATGCTGGTACAGTTAAACTAGTTTTGTTAACTGTATCATTCTGGTTATAAACATACGTGGCAGATTCAAAACCATTAGAGGTATTAATTTGCCAATCAGTTGAGTCGTGTGTGCCAGGAGCAACCCCATCAGTTGTCACTGCATAGAAATTTGTAGATGCAACAGTCGGTGTTAACGAACTGGGTGATGGGAGATACCCGACAGCTGGTGGGAATACTAGTGCCATTAGTTTAGTCTATGTTATGAGCAAGTAGGGTTACAATCACCCAAGTATGAATAAAGAATTGGCCAAGGTGCTGGAACTTGGAAGTCCAGTGTTCGTGGTGTGATACCATCAGTTACCTTAACTTGTGCTATTCCATCCATACCTATAATAGGTTGTTCAGGATGATTACGATCTCTCAATGGTTTGATGAAGTTACAGAAGTAATCATTAGATGGTGTGACGCAAGCACCGTTCTGCGTATATGCAAAGTCATATGTATGATCCTGACAAGGATCAGCAACTGCTGTAAGGTTAATCAAATCAGTAAGAGTAAATGGTGATTCAACTAACTCTACCCACAATGTGTATACTTTCTGAGTACCACGTGCAGGGAAGATAGCAGGTTGAATATCATTCTTAATTGAGAAATCAACTGGCATATTAATGCTAGTATCACCACGGAAGGGACACTCACGTAAGAGTCCAGTAGCTGCTGCTAATTGACCAGTGTATGTGCTAAAATCACCAGTGTTAACGACTGTAGGACCATTAGCGTGTGTAGCATTATTAAGAGTAAAGATAGTTCTTGTACCACCATCAGTAGTTTCCATATATGGGAACTCATTGACGATACGTAACCTCCAAGTAAATGTACCAGCATCAATTGTATATGATACCTGCACATCCTGTGTCTGGTTGTCAATAACAGTGAAATTCTGTGCACCCTTATAGTAATCCTGAACCTTTAAGGTATTGATATCAATGTATGGTAGTGCACTCAAAGGTGATCCAGCAACGTCAATCACGAATGAACGTGTGAGAATGTTACCAAAGTAATCGCCACAAGTTAATGTAGTGTCTACGAATCCCTGATCGTGACGTAAGTATCCATTAGATAAAGTACCAGTCCATCCATTAGCATACTCGTACCACCACATACCCAACTGAGGTGGGTTAGCAATAACACTGATCTCGTTAGAGAGTGATGAGTATGTTCCGTTGTAAAGATACAACTGGAATGAATATGGTTCATTTACACCAGCTGGTATACCATTACAAGGAATGTCAGTAGCACGAATTACATTACCAGAATTATCTTTAGGTGGTACTAAAGATGATGGGTTTTGAACAGGTACTTCGATAGCATATCCACCGTACATAGTACGAAGTGGGAACTCTTCAGTGGTACTGATATAGTTACCTACATATACACCATTTCCTCCTTCAGTGTATGAATAATCAATATTGATATCTTCACGGGCATCTACTCTAGATCTATAGTATGATGACATCAGTGGTATATAATCAGGATATGTATCAAACTGCGACTTCCAAGCGAATGACTTAGTACCTGTAGCAGTATCGTAACTGAATGACTTACTAAACCAGATATACTCGATGTTCTGGTCAGTACATACCAACTGTACAGGGAAGCGACCCTTATCAGGATCCTTATCAGCAGTTAGATATGGAGTAGTATTTGGATAATGTGTTTCTCCACCATACTCAGTATTTGCAGAGAATAAGTTAGCCGTAATTGAATTAGCACCACTGTACATAGTCAGTGCTGGCTGTGCAGGTAGTGCAGGTAGATTAGCAACTGTTAATTGTACGGTAGATGTGGTGATTGCCGTGTAAGTAGTTGTGAGATCTAAGTGCTGTGAAGCAAATGTTGTACCACCAGATTGTCCGAAGTAGTAACTAGCAAGACTATAAGACTCAGGTAGATATACCTCGTACCAAGCACCAGCAGTTCCTGGTGTACCGTGACTACGTAAGTTAGTTGTATTTGATATTCCAGTAGGTCCAAGTCTCATCTCTAATGTCTTACCAGTCCAAGAAGAATCACTAACATCAAAACGATAGAATGCTCCTTTAGGTACTTCAAATACTGTAGAACCACCATTATTAACTCTTACCTGATAATCATTACCAATTGCCTCTAATTTATATGTTACTCTCCAACGCATCTTACAACGGAAGTATGCATTAGCAAACTGCCACCACTTATTAATAACTAGATGTGAAAATCCCATCTCACGTCCTGTTACATCCTCATACCTTTCAACATAAGAATAGAATGCGTTCTTACCTTCTACATTATTCTCAAACCAATCAAACTCTCCTTCAAAACCAGCACTGGATACACCTGCTAATTCATTTAAATTATACCAAAGACTACCAGCACCACCACCCTTATCTCCATAGATTTGCCAGAATGGTACGTATTCAAACTTATCATTGTCAAATTGAGATTGAGTAAACATAGTACTCATTGACTTGTAGAACATTGGACGTGAGTACCAGTTCTCATAAGCCCAAGCAACATTATCATTAGGTTCACCGTGAACCTTATAGACTGCATTATAATCAACAGTCTTATTCAAAGCATCGTAGACCATTGCTACGTCTGATGTATTAGTAGTAACGTTAGTTAACTGAATCGTATAAGTCTGAGTTTGCCCAGAAATATTTTCTTCAACTGTTAATGTTAAGTCTAGAGTTTCCGTATTGGTTAGAGTACCACTGAATACACCAGTCTCAGTATCAAATGTCAATCCACTAGTAGTGAAAGGTGCTGATGTGCTTATACTATAATCTCTATCAATAATAGTTTCAGCAGCATATGTTCTAAGGAATGATACACCCAACTGTAAGTTAATTGTATCACCTAGATTATAGGTACCCAATGAACCAGCAGGAGTATACCAAGTAGTTAATAGATCAATATATGGTGTTATAAGACCTCTAGTTACTGGCTCATCTTCGTGGTTATGATCTGTTCCTCTATCTACAGGAATTTGTTTTATCTCTGTACCTTCACCTTCCCCAGCCAATTCTTGTTGCTCAGTCTGGAACCATAATTTATTACTAGCAGACTGAGACTGCCAATTCTGTATACCATCCCATCCCTGCTTAGTTCCTGTTAAATTAGCAATCTTTAATAGATTACCACCAGTTTCACTTGATGTTGCTGTAAATGATGCCTCTGATGGAGTTATTTGGAAAGTTTTATTACCAGAATCTACGTCAGTAATTTGATGCCATTCTTTTTGAAGAACATCAAATTCAATACCACCAACATCATATACAAATGATGAGCTCTCATATGCTGTGTCACCAGGGAAGATAGGATCTGACTTGAATGTATCTCCAACAATATACGGGAATGCAGGATCACCATTATCATCTTCAGTAATGAAGTATGCATAGGTTCCATTTGGATAGTCAGGAGTCTTACAATAGCGACCATTTCTCTTATCTAAGTCACCTACAATAAGTCTCTCACCCATATTAGCGTGATTGTAACAGAAGTAGAATAATGCTTGTGGAGTATCACTAGCAGGAGTAATCTCTACTGTTCTTAAAGTTGCAGCATCAAAACCAGCAACATAAGTAGCATAATCTACTACCGCATCTTCTAACTTATAAACAACACCAGTAGTATACACTGCGTTTATATCTTGTGGAGTCTGCCCACTAACGTGCCAGCCCTGTGATGTACCGTCACCATAGACGGAGAAAAGCATAGCGTGAGTATCAAGAGATGAATCTGATAAGTTAAAGATATACTTTCTACCTTTTCTAAAGTTGAATGAAGGTTTCTCTACAGTTCCATCTAATCCAGTACCACTAATGAAGTAACGATTACCACTACCACTAGTAACAGCACTTGATACAACCACTGTATAAGTTGTTTCTAACCCATCGTTATCATTACCAGCATACTCATAGTCTTCAATGAATGCCTTGTATGGATACGATACAGTAGAAGGACGGTTAAGATATCCATCAGGTGTTCTACCTTCCAACTTCAACATATATCCTGGTTTCAAACGAACAACAGTACTACCACTATTCATTTCATCCGAATAACCATAAGGTCCGTAAATAGGATATCCATCAAATGCCATACCTAGGATCTTAGAGTGTCCATTAGCGTGTCGTCTGTAATCACCTTGAACATTAGTATTAGTAGCCGCATAATCACCCATCTTAGAATGATTGTTACAAACGTAATGAAGATAAGCAGGTGCATCTAAAGGAACTATAATAGTTACAGATCTAGTTGTTGCAATATCAAATGATGAAACATATGTAACAGCATCAACAGAGACACCATTAAGTCTGTATGTTACACCATCGTTATACTTAACACCACCACCGTGTACACCATCATCAGTAGTAGAGAAGTACAATGGATGAGTATCATTGGTAGAATCATCCTGATTGAAGATATATGTATTACCTTTAGTGAATGCTATTCCAGGTTGTTCGTAGGTAGTACCAGAAGAACTTCTTAAGAAATAACCATTAGCACTACCACTACCATAATCCTCATTACCTGCGGTCTTAGCACCAACAGTTACAACCCAAGTAATAGTTTGATATCCTAAGTCAAAATAAGTATTAGCAATGTATGACGATCCAGTAAGTACAGGAGTAGCTTGATATGCTTCTAGTAACTTACTAGAGTTATATCCATATACATTCTGTGCATTAGGATAACCACCGTATGTGTCAGCACCAGTTAAGTTTTCATTAGTAACGTCATTAAATGTCCAACCAGGAGTTGGTCCACTCTCGTTACTATAATGATACAGATATACACCAGTTGTGCTCAAACCAAATGGTTTAACACTACGTAATGGTATAGAAGTTGCTGGATTTGTGGAATGACCATAATCAGTACCACCTCTCCAGTTAAAGTCTTGATCAAATGTTTGAGCAGCAATACTATTTGGGTTACCAGCAGTAATTGCGATAGATGCTACAGCAGTTGCCTGTACACCACCAGCAACGTTTGGTGCTGCGATAGAAACAGTTGGAGCAGTTGAGTATCCACTACCACCATCTGTAACAGTTAATCCAGAAATATAACCATCAAGAACCGATAGTGATGCGGATGCTTGAGCACCTGCACCACCTCCACCACCAGTAAAGCTAACAGTACAATTAGTATATCCAACACCAGCAGTGTCAACTGTTATACTATCAATAACACCAGTCTGCGTACCAATAGATGATCCAGCAGATGCAGGTTCTTCAAATACTGGGTTTGCAGATGCACTACCACCATAAGGTACAGGATCTCCATAGAATTGATCACCAAGAATATAAGGGAACGCAGGGTAAAGATCGGAACCATATGTCGCAAAGTATGCATATGTACCACCTGGGAATTCAGGAGTAATACAGAATCTACCATTTCTACGGTCTAAATGAATTGTTTCTCCAGCAGCATTAGTACCCGTCTTTAATTCATAATCCTCTACGAATGATCCCATTGGATAAGTATTTGTATTAGGAGCAAATCCAACAGGTTCTGTCAAAGTAATAGTACCTGTCATTGCTTGATGTGCTTCGCAAACGTAGTAATAAGTGCCAGGATATGCTGTAGATGTGTTCCACAATACAGTAGCATTATGGTTACCATTATTAGTTACACCAGCAACTACCTGTGAAGGGTTGTAAGGAGCAGGTACTGACTGGATCCAGAATGGATGGTTAACAGTAGTACCTCCACCACCACCAGCAGACTGAATTGTAATAGTTCCAACCATACCAGAATGATACTCACACTGATAATAGTATGTTCCAGCAGTTGTTGGAGTCCAACTAACAGTACCACTCTGTGTACCTTGGTTACTTGCAATAGGGTTTGAAACTTGATTTCCAGTACCAGTACCAGGAGATGTCTTCAAATAGAATGGGTGACCACTAGCAGATACTGTAAAGTTAATAGTATCACCTTCATAGAATGTTAATCCTGGATCAGCACCATTTTGGTTACCATTTCTATCAGATCCAGAGATTGTATAGTCACTAGAACTAGATGCTGTAACAACTAAGTTATAAGTTTGAGGAGTAGATCCACCTCCACCACCTGTAGTGTAAGATGCATTAACATTAAAAACAAGGTTGTCACCAACATTGGCAGCAATACTTATATCTGTACCAGTCTGTGTAGTATTATTCTGAGCAGTGAACATATAGTCATTGGCATCAGTTGCACTAACAGCCCAACTATAACTTACAGGAGTATATGGAGTACCAGAACGAGTAGTTCTCAAATCATAAGAAGATATCATCCTTGCTAAAGTTGTATCCGATGCAGGATCATCATATCCAATTGGACCGTAGATAGGATATCCATCATTAGCATATCCAATTATAGGTGAGTGATGAGTTGCATTAGCTAAATCGTAGTAAGTATGTGACGGTAAAGCAGCAGAATTTGAATTCGTAGTAATAGATGCAGCACCACCATATCCTGAGTATAATGAACAATAATAATAAAGGTTAGGTGACTCTGGTTGTACTTGTAAGTACGTACCAGTATAGGGACTGCCATCACCAGGAACACCTAGGTACTGTACAGCTACGTTAAATACAGTACCACCTTGGATATGAATACCATCCTGTGATTCCGATATTCTCAATGGTCTTCCACTGTTACTAGAATCACTTTGATTGAAGAAATATGTATTACCTTCTGATAAAATAAGGTTTGGTGTCTGATTACCATCTATGTAATACTTATTACCACCAGTAGTATTAACTACAGTAACAGCATATTCTGTTGTTGATCCTTTCCATCTGGTAAACAGAAATTCAGAAGTAAGATAGTAGTATGCTCCATCAGTATTAACTATACCAGTTCCACTATCAGCTCCAAATGAAGTTCTGGTAACATACTTATTGAAAGAATATCCACTAGGACAATTATATCCACTAGGTAAATTAACACCATCACCGTGACTATAACTACGTATGGTGATACCATTCTTCATAATACCAAGCATATCATAAGCAAATCCTGGGGTATTTGTAGGACTACTAGCAGAAACGTTTCTACCACCACGATATGTAATTGTATGGTTATAACTCTTTGGTAATATTGAATATGAGTTATTGGAATTAGGGAAAATACCATACGTTGCTGGTTGCGGTAAGTTATCAGCAATTGTTGTTAGTGCTCTACTAACTGTGTTTAAGTTACCAGTTGTAACAGATCCACCACCAGAAACAAAATCATTATCTGGGTTGTGTGCAGGACTATTAACTGGTGGAGTAGCATTTGCAATACCAACAACAGGTGCTACAGTATATCCTGAACCTGGACTATTAATATTAACAGCAGTAACAACACCATCAGTAACAACTGCGGTTGCTGTTGCACCAGTTCCACCACCACCCGTAAAGGTAATCAATGGTAAATCTAGTGGGTTATATCCAGCACCACCGTTAGTAACGTTAACAGACTCTACTCCACCACCAGTAAGTGTAATATTTGCGGTTGCTGTTGCACCCGTACCATCACCAGTAAGTACAACAACAGGTGCTTCACTATATCCCGAACCAGCCTGATCTACGTTAACACCTGTAACAGCACCACCAGTCAATGTAATTTGTGCAGTTGCAGTAGCATTTGATCCACCACCACCTGAGAATGAAACAACAGGTGCTATAGTGTATCCAGAACCTTGCTGACTTAATGTAAGGTCAGAAACATATCCAGATGTTCCAGCTTTAGGGAATACACCGTAAAGACCTGGATCTGGATGATTGTCACTAACAACATTAAACAGTCCACCCTCTTTGTGATATGCAGCAGTAGGTGATCCAGCAGATGTTACCCATACGTCACTAATAACATCCTGTGCTATAATACCAATTGGTGTACGAAGTTGAACATAGTCACCAATAACAGGATTAAACCTATTAAATTCAGATCCCAAATTAAAAGTAATAACATTACTTGCTGCTCCTACAAAAACAGTGGTGTTAACACCATCCAATGTAATCTCATCCATACTGTTATTAGGATAAGTATTAATACTAGCACCACCAAACTCATAACTAACAGGTGATGCACTCGCACCATTATATGTACGTTTGTAATCCCAATCTAATGGTCTACGAAGGAAATTTTTTGCTAACTTAGGAAGTGATTGACCACCTTCATAAACATAATTCTGAAGATATCCCATCTTCGTAGCCCACTGGAGTAGAACACCAGCAACAAGAGGACCAGAGAATGATGTACCATCAGTACAAGCATAGAAAGAAGAACTTACTAGGTTGTATGGGTAATTACTATTCCAATAGTAATGAGGAACATAAATGGATTCTCCAGGACCACTAGTGGTAATAGTACCGTAATTAGAAAATGATGTAAACGCATTATTATAAGACGTAGCACCAACACTAATCTTACCATCTAAACTGGCTTGAGGAATCTCCATATTGTACTGATTATCCTTCGGACCATTAGCACGAACACCAGCTAAGAATTTACCCTGATATCCTTCATACACCACATTTCCGTTATAGAATCCATTACCAGCAGAACGTACAAAAATAATACCTCTAGATATACAATAGTTCTCATAGTCATCATAAAGTGTATCAGCTCCTAAATCATTACCATCAAATCCAGGGTCATTCTTAGAAACATAAGGATATAGAGGACCAGGTCTTGTTGTTCCTAATGATGCGTTAACAACAGAAGGTCTATAGCTACCTTTCCAGTTAGCGTGATTAGGATCATTATGATTAACAATCGCTAATATAGCAAGAGCAAATCTACTTTGAAAACTTGAATACTCTGCTCCTTGATCATTAAAAACTTTTAACGCATATATTCTAGACTTCTTAGATACACCAAAATTTCTACCAGCAGATAGGCAAGCACATTGAGTCCCGTGCCCGTGATCATCTTCGTTAGTATTCATCTCACCATTCCAATCAATGTTTGAAACATATCCTGGAACTTCATACACACGATAATTTGCTTGTTCTGTAGCACCATTCAAATCAGTTGCATAATCAGGGTGATATAATTCTGGATGTAAATTAGCACCAGCAGTATTAGCTGGTCTGCTTGCACCACGAACACCAGTGTCAATCACATAAAGATCAGTATTCTCTCCATCTTCAGTCAATGAATATAAACCATACCCTAAACCATCCTGATACTGCGACATCCTTTGAAGATACCACTTATTAAATAAAGTGATCTTCATCGATCTTGTAGATGATGTTGGATAAGTTCCGTTAGGACCACCTGCAATCCCCAATGCTGGAGTATTTTCTTCGTAAATATAAAGTTCTAACGGCATATTTGCAGTAATGTCAACTGCAATAAATGCATTAGCAGTACCAGGAGTACCAACTCTCTGAACACCAGTAGTATATTCTACACCACCATTATGTGTACCATCTGGAGTAGTCGAGAAACACCACTTATAATTTAAATTACTTGAATCTCGCACCCAAATATAAAATGTCATACCTGGAATTAAATAGTCAACCTCCCACGATTCAAAGACTGTTCCAGTATTTCCCAAATATGCTAATTTAGGACCATACGAACCATTATTAACCATACCTTCATATATTGGAGTACCAGTACTACCAGTATAAGGAACTACACCACCATATGCAAAAGGATTGACTTGTTGTTCTATATTATCTAAACTATCTCCTTCCTGAGCAACAGCCTGTGCAATTTCTGCTCTTGAAGGTTCATTGGATGATAAAGTACCGTGTTGTCTACCACCATTTGTTACTCCCTCAGGAAAGTCATTAGCTTGAAGATCTGCTGCTGTTACATCTGCGTGAAGCCTACCCGTCTCCGAATTAGTCCAATAAGGTGTATCTCCTTCTTGATTTATATCATCTTTAGGAAGGAAAACCTGTTGATCCCAAGAAGCACCTATTACACCTGGAAAATCTACTTTACTTTTTAAAATTTCAATATAATTATTGTCCTTTGCAGGAAAATCCAAAAACACCTGATGGAGTACTCCAAGATCGTGTGCTTCTATAAGCGATGTAAAACGTTGTTTCGCACGTTCAATGGTGTCTCTTGCGTCGGATTCTTGTCTAATCCTAACAATAAGCCTGCCTTCCTCTCTTTGCATTATTCTAAAAGTGAGTGGTACTTTCCCTAAGTCTTATTTAGTAAGCTTTGTAACGCATCAAAGCATTCAACTGTTGATCCTGCATTCTTGTTATATCATAATGAATATCATCTGGAGAAGTTGCGTTAGGATAGAGTTTAAGTAACTCCTCTTTCATCTCATAATTATAGGTCGCAATCCGTCGATCTTCTTCACAACGGAACATTGATGTACTCCAAAAAACTGCGACATTCCTTTCACCCGATGTTACTTCTTTAACCATATGACTAGTGCCAGTAGGATAAGTAAATGCCCATCCAGCAGGTAATTTGACTTCAAAAGTTTCAGTACCTTGCTTTAAAACTAATTCTCCTCCTTCATATTCATCTGGTTCATTTAAAAATACCGTAGTGCTAAAATCAGTTCTTGCTCCACCACCCATATAAGGTGAGTCGCAATGCCAATTATAATGCATACCTTCTGTATACTTAATGAACAAAGCTACTGTACTAGTACACGTCCACATATAATGAGTAGGTATTATATGTTTCTGAAAATTATCCCAGATTATATTCCAAGCAGCCTTACTGTGCTCATCCTGCATTTCAACATTGTTTTTTATTCTCTTGTCACTAGCACCAGTACGGGCACCATCATTAAAATCAGAGAAACTATAAAAATCTTGAACGTGTTTAAGATTAACATCGTTCAAGAGCTCATAACGAAAAAACATAATTAAGGTACAAAAGTAGGATCTGCGGGATTTACTGGCCAACCAGTAAAGTTGGCATATTCATATGGATCTGCTTGTTGAGATGGGAGATCTCTTAAGCGTTTCCTATATGTCTTCCAATTATCTTTAATTCTAGCAGCAGCAGGTACTTCAGCTGGGGGATCAGCAGCATAATGTTCCCATATATCTTCCAACATATAGAAATCAGTGTCTAGTAATAACTTATCTCTCATAGCACGAAGTGCTAGAAGATTCTCTGGAATTTGATTGTCAAGGAAATATTTTCTCTGGTTCTCTGCATCAAGTGCTGCTTGTTGCTCCGCATTATATGCAGTTTCGTACGATGTACGAAGAGGTGTCAACGTGTTAACCAGAGTAGTTGCTTCACTAACCTTTGAAGAATCATTGGTAGTAATAGCTACTTCACCACTCAAATCCTTATTTTCGGCAAGATACCAAACGGGTTCACCAAGAGGATTATCTGCTTTCCAATAATGAAGGCAAGTTAGTTCATCTACGCCAGCAACGTGAAATACACCATTAATGGCAGGAAGAACTGTACTAGTCCAATCACTATCAGAGATAACAAATCCCTGTTGCTTACCACTTGAATTTTTACCGCCAATAATTTTACTATCTACCCAGATAATGAAATCGGCTTCCCCAAAATTACGAGCCATTTAATAGATACCATCCTGTCAGTATGTATTTATCACCTGATAAAACTGTGTTTCCCTTATGTACGTGGGTAAAACCAGCAGGCCACATTAACACAGTTCCTCTAGTAGGTTTAATTCTTCTTTTCTGATCATAAAATTCTGTTTCACCACCATCTTCAACATCATTCAAGTATATCATCCATACTAAAACACGTGGTGAGTGATCCAATCCCATAGATTCATAATGCCATACGTGATATCCACCACCCTCAGGAGTATGCTGAAACTTAATAGCAGTACTCATCATATTCTGTGTCAGCAACTGTGGATATCGCCACACATAATGCTCAGTAATAGATTTAAGATATTGTAAAGTAATGTTCTGTAATGTTGGATGATTATGATTAATTAAAAATTGCTTATCATATCTACCAAGATGACTATTATCAAACTGAAGTCTACCATCACCAACTTTTCCATCATCCATCTGAGCAGTAATTACATCTGCTTCTTGCTCTAAGGTATTATACCATTCAATATATCTATTACAAATACCTTCAGGCATAAAATTATCCCAGACCCCAACAAAATCAGTGAAATCTGAGCTAGTTACCTTAGAATCTAACATCAATTCCAAGGGTTTTATAGGTATTAAATCAGGCATAACAAAAATACTCTAAGAGTATTATAGCACATTTATGGTGCTCCTGCACCTGGCTCATATAGAGGTGTGTTAATATCAGAAGTGCTGATCAATCCACCTGGCATCGTGATTTCAAATGTTCCTGTAGCAGCAGTGTTCCATCCAGTACTAGGACCACTAAAGTCGGCAATATTACAATGTACCGTAAGATCATCGAAATACACAGGTTGGGTTGTACCATACGGTAAATCTTCTACGAGGAATTTACCATTAATAACTCTTGCCATCAACTCAGCACTATTACTACCCACATCAACTAAAATACTTGTACAATTCCAAGTAGTACCAGCATTAATTAATGCAGGGAAGTAATCGTGGTAAGTATCTGCACTAAATCCTACCGTGCTAAAGTTATATGTTGTCTGAGGAGTATTGTTTATTCCAAAATTAGATCCAGTAAAATATGCTGTTTCCTGATAATCACTGTACCTAGCAATTCTAAACTGAAGAGCAACAAATCTAAATCCAGAAATTGCAACCATTCCAGCACTATTAGAAGCTTCTACTTTAATGATTCCCTTTCTCTTAGAAGAGGAGATTGCATCTAGACCGCCAAGAGCATTACCATTTTCAGTAGGCATAGGAACAACACTACTCCAAGTACCTGAAGTTTGCTGTACAGGTGGACTTCCAGTCATAGTACTACCTAAGTTTGTATTAACTGAATCAAATACTTCATTAGTACCACTATCTGTAAATGTTCCCCAGTAAATACCACCCCAAATAGTGTCAGCAGTTCCAGTAACATTATATCCAACTGTAATTGGTTCATTGCAACATAAGTATAACCATTCTAATACATTAGTAGAAGTTGACACTCTTGTAAATGAATTAGATCCTACAGCAGGTGTATAAGATCTAGTAACTGTAACACTAATCACTGGTCTAGTAATGACAGTTATACTTACGTTTGCAGAATCAGATCCACTAGCGTTCGTAGCAGTAATTGTATACGTTGTGTCTTGCGTAGGAGCAACAGATTGAGTACCAGAAGCAGAAGTAGGATTCCAAGAAGAATCAGTTGGAGTAGATGTACCTGATATAGTAACACCAGCAGTGTTAACAGTACTCCAAGTCAATAACGCTTGCGTGTCATCACCTGGATCGTCATTACCATATTGAGTACTAGTAACATCAGATGTTAAAGTAACTTCTGGAAGAGGTAAAGGATCAACAGTCAATGTAACTTGCTGAGTACTCTGACCGTTTGCATTTTCTAATGTAAGATAGTATATTGTAGTTGCAGTTGGATTAACACTTATAGAAGCAAACGATGGACTATGTGTGGCATTATCCCAAGTTGAATCTACTGGTGTTGATGTTGCAGATATAAATGTGGTTGCATCATTACAGTTATATGATATAGCAGAAGATCCACCAGCAGTTATCTGGGTGGGATTAGCACTCATATTAATTGTAGGAGCATTAGCAGCCTGAACATTAACGACTGTAGTCGCTGTATTAGAACCATAGCTATTACTTAAGGTAATAGTATAAGTTGTCGTAGCCGTTGGACTAACTGCAACTGTCTGCCCTGTCGGAGTACTAGCACCAAAGTTTGAAGATACAATAGTTGTTGCTCCAGAAGATGCAAACGTTACATTAGCAGAACCACCAGAAGCAACACTAGTTGGCAATGCCGACATTGTAATTGTAGGTGCTGCTTCATAAGTTATAGTTGCCTGAGCAGTCATCACCGTCGAAGTATTATATTTAACTATAATCTCGTACTCAGCAGCTGTACCACCACTTGAAGGTGCTTCTAGAGTCATACTAACAGTATCATCTAAAACATATCCAGTTTTAGTAGCACTTCCACTTCCTCCCACATCAATTGGGAATGCACTTACAGACTCACCTCCAGTTTTTAGTACTTCAACATCAAAAGAATACGAACTACTAACACCAGTAAGAGTGAAACTTACTTGTCCATCCGCACTAGCTGTAGTAACTCCAATGTTAAACGGACCAACTTGGTCAGGAGTTTGATCACCAGCACCACCTCCTGGTGGTGGAGTATAAGCATCACTACTAACTCCTGCAAATATCATATATGCAGTTTCTTGATATTCTGGTTTAAGGTCAGGTTGTCCATCTAAATCTAGATCAACATCAAGTTGGAATGTACATTGTGTAGCATCTACAGGAGACATATCAAATACCCACTGCATATCAGTTGCAGTTGGTTTGATAGTACAAGAACCACTTGATATATCAATTAAACCTTCATTAGCAGGATCAGCACTACCACCACCAGAACCACTAGTCTGCTCTTCTTTTACTTGTACCTCATAGTAAGCAGGAGATCCTGGTACTACTAATGATCCACCATAATATCTTTTACCACCTACTTCTAGTGGCCAAGATGCTCCAGGTACTACAGCAAGAACACCAATTAATACTCCACCATAATATACACTAAAACTTTGCCCGTTTGCTGCATATTCAACATAATTCTGTCCTGCAACATATCCTGGACCGTAAGTAGTTACCCAACTACTACTACTGCTACCACTACCACCACTACCAGATACACAAAAATCTTGATACCAATCATTAGCAGCGTATCCATTTCCTCCAGCATTCTGTCCTCTTCTACCTATAGAATCACCCCATCCAGAACCATAAGAAGCTGTTCCACCAATACTAGATTTAAATGAAACCCAGTGTGAATGTGGTGCAGATCCTCCACCAACTGCCTGTATCTGCGAACCATCATAAGCGGTACCAGCACTAGGACCACCTTGAATCTGTGTATCACCGCCACCAGGAGATGTACGGTCAGCAGTTATACTTGCTCCACTCGTAGTAGTATTAAACTGTGAACCGTGACTATGAGATGGCCAATGAGGCATTGTATGATTGGCAAGAAATCCACTATTTACTTCTAGAAAACCATCAGTGACCTGAGTTGATACTTGCTGGATTCTGGAATTATTAAACGTACTCTGTACACTTCCAGATACAAGTTGAACTCTAGAAGCAACATCAAGTAAAGTTACATTATTTTTACCACCTGTACTACCAGCAGTATTTGTACTGCCATTATCGTGTTGTTCTAATTGAGGAGAAGAATTATCTGGTCTTAATCTACCAGTTCCCACAACTCTTCTATCCCTAAGATCAGGAACCTTAAAAGTACCAGAAAGACTTGGGAATGTACCCGTTACAGATCCCCCATAAGTTGCTTGTATAATATTATATAAACCTAAGTAATGATTTGGATCAAGAGCTCTACCATTACACTCCAACCATCCATCTGGAGCATAATAATTTCCAGTACTATCCTTAGGCATCATAGCAATGGTGCCAACTTGAACTCCTGTCCACGCAGGGGATGTTTGCGAGTAATATTTTGCCATTAGTACTTAATAATGAACTCTAAGATCATATAAGGTGATGAAACGTGATTCAAATGCTCTCTGGTATCAGCAGTCAACTGACAAGTAGCAGTAGAACCAGAAAAACTAATATCAATCTGAGGTTGTGTAAATTCCAATAAATTTGATGCAGATGAACCACCAAGACTATGAGAATGATTTACATCTGCATTACCAGTTGTTTCAATATTAAATGGTGCAGCTACAGCAACCGAAGTTATACCAATTGATGGACCTTGCCATTTGTTATTTCCATATTTATCATATTCTGTTAAATTAGTATCAATACCGACTACTGGTGTTTGTGTTATCTTCGGTGCCAAAGCAGAACCTGCACCTGCTCCGTGATCGTGTTCTTCAATCTGACCAATACCAATAGTTGCAGCAGCAAGACTAGATTGATCTACAGTTAAAATAGGTGATCCCGATGTTGATGATGAAAACTCAGGACAACGAATGTATCCAGTATATGAAGTATTTGCACTAGGTTGTACTTGAGCTTTATATCCTATACCAGCACGTTCTACAATACCACCACCACTCATTGCTGTATCACCCAAAAACTCAGAACCTGCTGAATTACTAGGTTGTAAATGCTTTGCTCCTAAATTAGGAACACAAAATGTACCAGCAGTAAAATTACCATCTGCATCTACTGTTGGATTTAATAATGAAGTACCAGCAATTCCTGGAGGAAATCTACAAGATGGTATTCCACTACCACCAGCAGAACCTACACCTACAACTCTTGCAAGATCTGGATAATCAGATGCTTGATACACCTTTCCATCACATCTCAAATAACCGCCAGGAACACGATCCATCTGTTCTCCAGCATTTTGCACATTCCTAGAAAAAGGAACTATAACTCCTGGTGCTACACCCTGTGCTCCTTTAATAGATGCGTACTGTATTGCCATTAGAATGCTTTAATGATGTATATTGCTGTTTGATATGGAGTATTCATTGCCAATTGAGCATTACCTACACCTGGATTATTATTTAGTGCTACTGTACTATTAACATCATCATAATCTCGTACATAAGGTGCTATTTGAATACTTCCTCTCTGCACTGTAAATGTTGCTGCTCCGTGAGAATGTGCACCACTAGGAACACCATATCTACCAACAGTCTGACCCATTGGAGCACCTGGAGGAGAAACTAATGGTTTATCTTGCATATTTCCAGCAAACTGTACACTAACATCACCACCAGACTCAGCACTAGGATTACCAGTGAACTGGTTATTCATAGTCTGAATAGTATAAGTGTGGTTATGTGATGGTAAATTGTCGTGAGACATTACCCTTGGTTGAACACCTATAGATTGTTGCCATATAGAACCACTTGGTCCATTAGATTGTATAGAAGCAGGAGCTGAAAAACTTACTTGTCTATTAGGTCTATCTTCTATTAACCAACTAGCATTCAAAGTTATACTAGTATTAGAACTTCCACCAGTTGCAGCATCATATGAAGCACCTTTATGAACTGGAACTCTTGAACTGCCATTTAAATTAGGCACAACAAACGTCGAAGATCCAGAACTACCTCCATAGGTATATCCAATTACACTAACCAGTGCTGGATAATCATCATCATCATATGTGGTACCATCGCAAGATAGCCATCCAGTAGGAATATCTGTATTCGTACCAGTCCAAGACATAATTGTTCCTATAGAGGCATTCTTAAATCCTCTAATTGATGCTAAATTTTTCATTAGAGTTCAATTAAACGCCAACCAATTGTTGATGTAAGATACACAAGACCAAGACCAGCACCAGGAGTTTGTACTAACAACTGCCCTTGAGAATCTCCTTGTATAGGTTTAGATCCATCAGTCTTAATAAGTATAGACTTATTATAAGTCAAACTGTCCGTAGTATCAAGTATTCTAATTTCATCACCTTTTGATGCATTATTAGGTAAAGTAAGTTCTAGTGTTGCACCAGAAAATGTAGTAACATAGTATCTAGTATTGGCTGCTAAAGCAGCATTGGCACTAACCTCAACCCACTTACGACCAGCTGTAGGTGTGAAATATCCTGTAACACCATCGATGTCAATACTACCACCAGTATTAACCTTAAAGAGATTAGTACCGCCGTTATTGATATCTAGTTCACCACCAGCAGAAGAGATGTTCCCACCAGCGTTGATGCTTCCACCAGCGTTAATGTTACCTTCTACTCCAAGTCCACCATCCTGAATTATAACTGCACCAGTATCTTTGGTTGTTGAGTTAGTGTTACTATGAACTACTAATGTACCAGAGTTGTCTGTGTCATTACCAATAATTGTATTACCAGTTGCAGAGTCTACATTGAATGTTACATCATCAGTAATCTCTAACTTACTAATAGTAAAGTCATTACCAATAGTCAAAGCACCTGTGTTTTCTAAACGTGCTCTAGGAGCAGCACCTGTGCCAGATCCAACAAAGTCTACACGTCCAGTCGCATCAACCTTAATCCTAAGATCAGTATCATCATATACTGTTATTAATTCTCCACCACTAATTTCTATCTTAGTAGATCCATTAACCCATAATTTCTGGGTACCATCTGGAGTTGCCTCACCAATCGATACATTACTGTTAGCATCCATTTGGATACCACCATCAGAATCACCAATACGAGCAGATCCATCTGCCTTAACTACTAACTTAGCAGTAGAAGCATCATCGAAATGATCATTAGACCATACTTCGTCACCAACTACAAGGTTCTGACCCTGTACAGTGATATAATTATTTGCTCTATTAGTGGCATTTTGATCTGCATCTATTCTTAAGTTAGTAGCAGCAGTATCGCTATCTAAACGATACATCTTCAGATTACCACCACGAACAGTTAGATCCTTAGTAACTGTTAGGTTACCCACCATCTCGTGATTGCCATTACTTAATGCAGTAAAGGTACCATCAATGGTAAGGTGACCACTCTCACGACCACCACCAACAGATTCAACAGGAGCAGTTCCAGTTGTCTGCCCACGTACTATTACATCACCACCAACCCAAAGTCCTGTGTTACCAGTAACTTCAGCAGTATCACCAGTGTTAATAGAAACACGTCCAACACCATCAGCATCATCATCAAATACACGTAATGTATGTAATCCAGCTGGGTTAAGATTATCACCACCAACCCATAAAGAATTCCTAAGGATACCAGAACCTTCAACATCTAATGTTTGCTGTGGAATAACAGTAGCATTAGTAATACGAACATTTCTAAGGTTAATACCTAACCTCATATCAGCACCAGGATCATTAGCAGTAGATCCAGAACCTGTAGTATATGTGGTCAGTGCATCAGCACCAATTAGACCCCATTCTCTCCATCCATACTCAGCACTTTCACCCGATTGATATCCACCAATTTGTGTATAGATCCAACCTAATGTTGTATTATAATTTTGATTAGCAATTCTATGTGCTTCACCAACTGTCTGTGTACCACGGAATTCAATCGTACCTTCTTGCTTAAAGTTTTCCGACTGAGGAACAGTCTTATCTGTAGAAGTCTTAATTTGATAGTTAACTCCAGAGGTTGAATTCCTTCGATTTAATTCCCATACGGCAAACTGTATAGTATTAGGTTTGGTATATGGGTTAAACTCCATATCAGTAGTAGTCAACGTCTCGTCAACATCTGGGTTACTGATATTAGCAACACTCTTAATTTTTAAAGCAGGTTCGTCATTAACATCATTAACAAATGGATCTTCTGCTAGAGCTATCTCTACAGGTGATGTAAAGAATGTGCCACCAAGAGCAGATATCTGGAAATCATTTGTTAGATTAAACTTAACTTTCTTATTAACAGTTAGAGTGTCAATTGTTAGATCGTTGGTGTTTTCTTCCTCATCTGCATTCTCACCAGCAACACGAAGAACTGAATCATCAATCTTAGTCTCTTCACCAGAGATAGCATTGATTCTCTGGTTACCAACGAATAGATCACCGTTAGCATTTAGACCAGAGTAGAATACAACACCACCGTCTTGACGTTTCGCCTGAGAGAAGAGGACTTCATCATCAGATAGAACGTATTCCTGCCTAGATGGGAAAGCAGTTGAATAGTTACCTGGACCAAAACCAGTATATTCAAATGTATGGTTACCAGATCTTGCTTGCGAAGGTCGTCTTAATTCAACATATACTCTACGGTCAGCAACGAAATTACTATCACCCTCAATACCAATTAACCTATCTTCACGAGAAGCAACTGCCTTACCCTCCATCGCTTCCAATGAAACAGAGATGGTAGATCCAGTTCCAAATCTATCAAGATTGACTAGAATATTTTCCGTAGCTTCTTTTGTAATACTGTTCTTGTTATCATCAGCAACAACAAGACCGTGAATATAGTTATCAGCAACAGATATAGTTGAGGGAGCATCCTTAACAGTACTACCGTCACCATTGGGGTCAAACCATAATGGATCATCAGCAAAGAGTTCTGGATATAATCTTTCTGTTGGATGCCCAAACTTAAAGCTGTTAAATTCAGTTACAGATGGAGAGAAGTCACCACGTAAAGCAGTTAGGTAGTAAATACCATCCTGTTGATTGTAGATTCTACTACGAAGAGTCTTAACACGATAGATGTAATAAGTGTTATCAATCTCATCATTATCTTCTACTGATACAACCTTATAATCTTTCTGATTACCATCAGTTTCATCTCTAACAAAATCACCAGGTGTTAGTGTATAAACTGGAGCATTACGTATAACATATTGCTTACCTAGATCAGTTGCATAATCGGTATAGTCATCTCTACCACCATTTGGCTTCTCTGCCAATATACCAGTAGCAGTTCCACTTGCAAGTATAGTGTTAGTACCAGAATCGTAATTGATGTAAGGAAGTAGTGAGAAATCACTCGCTACAACAACATATGTGTTTCCACCTTCAGTATACTGTTTGTGTACACTAGGTAACTGTCCACTAATAGAAGCACTACTAGAGAAACCAGACCAAGCAACTGAATTACCAGTTACAAAAGCACCACCAGCAACACTGGTTAATTTAAATTCTGTAAGGATAGTACCAGATGCTAATGCAGTACCAGCAGCTATGTTAGTGTTGATGGTATGATCTACAACTGTTAACTCAATTCTATTAATACCTGCTATTGTCTTCTGTCTTGCTGATTCAATTGTAAATTTAATACCAGAGTCAGTTACAAGAGACTTACTATTACCAGTTAAATATGGATCGTAATTATAATCACTCTGGATAGGTAAGAAGTTATTATTACCATCTACAGTAGCATTACCACCATAGAATGTTGGTAGATCTGAAGTACCATCAAGTGCTTCTAAAACTACCTTTTGAGGTCTGCATCTTCTATTCTCGTCAGTCCTGATCTTAAGGACATAACCGAGCAATGGTTCACGTACGTTATCAACTTCCTTGGGAATGACGTAACGGAGACGGTAGATGCGGTCATCTTCCCTGCGTCGATCGTTGATACGCTTGATGTACGTATTTGAGGTTGTAAGGACTTCTTCACTGGTATACTCCGATAAAGTTGAAATGCGTTGATAAATTTCATTTGGTTGAGTTCCTGTATTAAGAACATTAAGATACCAATGACCACTCTTAAGAGGAGATGCAGTCATTTCTGGGTCATATCTCAATGGATGACGAGTATTACAAGAGAAGACATAGACTTCATCTTGACCAGCAATACCTACAGTACCACTAGATGTGATACTATAAGGAACACCACCACCTTGAATTGCTAATGTAGCACTTTCAGCAATCTTAAACTTATTAGTATTGTCGCCACTATTGTCATATATGACATAGTACATCTTATTAGAATCTAGTGCTCCAGGAAGTTGAGATCCAGGCTTAGCACGGAAGAATACAGCTGTTGCTGCCTTAGTAGCAAAACCTTTATCAAATACGTGTGAAGACTCCAATGTAAACTCATTGGTTGCAGGATCTGCATTAGTAATCTTATACTTATAAGGTGTTGGGAGAACATCAAAGATGAACTGATTCATTTGAATCTGTACACCAGAATTCAAATTTTCTGGTACATAGATAGCGTTACCAGCAGCTGCATCATCTTCAGATGCTGCTAATAAGAATGTATTTGCATCTTCTGTCGGGAATGTCTGATCTGGTGGTACAGGTTGTGTATGACGACCTGGAGCAATAATATAGTAAATTGTATTAGGATCTAATCCCTTAGGAAGACGTACTAACTCATTAGCAATTGTAGGACTGGTTCTCTTAGGTATTAATCTAACTGGTGCACCTGTATAAAGACCGTGTGCTTCAGGGCAAGTAAATATCGTTGCACGATATGTAACAGTCTCACCTTGTGCATTCTGTTCTGATTGCTCTGCTTTTGAAAGAGTTGATATAGTAAAAGTATCAAAACCATTAGGTGATAATTCAGCAGATTTCTCCTGCGGACCTGCCTCACCTCCAGCAATATCTGGTTCTAACTTAGAATATATTCTATCATCACGTTTTGATCCAATTTTGTAAGTTTGAAGTATATACGTTGGTGTCTTATCTGGATCTGCAACATCTGCTGGATCACCTGCTAGGTATACACGTGTCATACCAGACGGTTCCTTTGAAGAAAGGATGTCTATACCGTAATATGGAGGTTCTGTAGTATCCTCAAGATCAATAGTCTGTGGAGGAATAATATCAGTAACATATCCGTGCTTATCTTGGAAGAAGGAATATCCTTTATATCCAATAGCATCTAGAGCAGTATTACCAAAGTTACTGTTACTGTTAGTAATTGAAATGTCAGCACCAGACTCAATTAAGAAGTGATCTGCGAAACCAACAGCGAAAATCGAAACTGCCTGAATAAAAGCATCATTAGATAGACGAACGTGAGCGTTACGCCACTCATTCTTAAAGTATGCTCTACCATCAGTATGATATGGTGTAGTAGCGAATGAACCAGTAGATAGTTCTTCTGGATCTGTTACAGCTACGCCATTCCACGCTGAATCAAAAACAGCTGTTTCTTCGTTAAACTTAGTAAATGCTCTATCGTCTTTCTGTAGTGATACACCAGTATACTGAGCACAAACCATTGATTTGAAACCAGTAACCTTAGATCCATTGGCGTGCATACCGCACAATCCCCAAGTAGATCTAATAGACAGGTTGAACATATATGGTGACGCTGAGTCAACAGTGTCAATCTCTGCTTGCACAATAGCATTCTCATTCAACCTGTTAGGTGGTAGAGAAGCACTAGTATAGGTAGTACCTGAAACTAAAGAAGTAAGAGTCTCATTAACACGATAATAGAATAATGTGTTATCAGCAGGATCTAAACGTGAAATTAAGAATGAACCGTGAAGATCATTCGTTAGTCCAGTATCATCAACTGTAACAAATTGTCCAACAAAGTAACCGTGAGGTGCTTTTGTCTTAATTTTAATTTCTGTTGCGTTACCACCAAGAGTCTGAGGTGTAACGGCTTCAATAATCTTTTTATCTGATAAAGGACCAACAATTCTATTTTCTAAGTCAGTCTCCTCAATGGCACCATCAACGTTAACGTCGGTGACCATATTAACATAGGCATCACCAATCTTATCATAATAAAGTGTTAGATCATCCGCATCAGCAAACTCAAAGTTAGTAATCTTATGGTGTGAGAATGTAGGATTAGCCTTATTTCCTGTAGTGTCGAAATATACCTTCTGCTTACCGTCAAATATAGAGAATTGCCAGAAATAGCATCCACCCGTTACATTGAATATAGAGGTTGTAGGAATACTAGAATCTGTTGGGTTAGGTACATATAAAGGACGGACTTTAGTCTTTCTCAAGTCCATACCTACTAGAGAAGTACCTCTAGGGACAATTACACCACCTGTAGTTGAGTTAAACTTATATAAGTCGTTCTGGGAGTTACCTAGGTCAAAGTTAACATTAGAACTAAAATCAGGTATAGAACTGGCACTTGCTACACCTGGTCTATTGTCAATGTAATGATCGCCTGGTGACAATACAACTGTAAATTCATCAAAACGGTCATTATCTGGTCCCGATTTATATGAAAAACGTGATACTTCTAA
>Ga0115012_10000369_pt1 | contig 25863 bp, 26 predicted proteins | sample TroAtlMetagenome_FD_88706 | JGI IMG/M metagenome (GOLD analysis project Ga0115012, IMG submission 88706) | Marine eukaryotic phytoplankton communities from Atlantic Ocean - Tropical Atlantic ANT10 Metagenome | ecosystem: Environmental > Aquatic > Marine > Oceanic | place: Tropical Atlantic...
ATTCCAAGGTGCTTCGTTGGAGAACTTTTTGTACTTCACGGAACAGTTCCCAGGCACAAAGGTTATCTCACTGACGAACAACTATCGTTCTGGACAGCCGATCTTGGATGCTGCCCATAGTTTGGTAGAGGTAGAAGAAGATGGTCCACTTAAAGAGTTGCGTGTCCCGCTAGAAGCAAAGGGTGTGACAGAGGCTGAGATTACTCAACGCACATTTGTTCACCAAGCAGTAGAAGACATGTGGCTCGTTGAGGAGATTTCTGCACAAATAGAAAAGGGAATTGAGCAAAAAGAAATCGCAGTCATCGTGCGCACGAACAAGGAGGTGGAGACAGTGAGCGCTTTTTTACGCAAAGCCGGCTTTCCTGTGACTGCCTCAGCCGACGGAGATATTTTGCAACACCCGATTACACAGGCAGTTGAAAGTTTAATAAATGCAGTAATTACTGAGCAAAATGAGTTGGCTTTATTTACCGTGCTTCATGGTGCGTACTGGGGCATCTCGGTGTCTGATTTGGTGAAGGTGTTGTCTGCTCGGTCTTACGATGTGTCGCTGTGGAGTATTTTGTCTGATGAAAATATTCTGCAGTCTTTAGCTGTAGAAAATATCGACGCGGTAAAAAAAGTTGTTGAGGTGATTGAGGAGGCTCGTGAAAAAGAAGTGCATGAGGCACCACATCGCGTACTTGAATATGTGCTACAAAAAAGTGGGCTCCTCTCTCACTTGATGCAACATGACCCGTTTGAAGGAGCGCGAGTGTTGCGGCGCCTGTACGATGAGATTGAGGAGCTTGTCATTCGTGATGGAGCTGGAACATTGCGAGAGGTGAGTCAGACCTTTGCGACGCTAAAGGCCTACCGGCTAAAACTAAACGCGCCATACATCGAAACCAACGATCAGTCGATACAGGTTATGACTGCTCACAAATCCAAAGGACTGGAGTTCGATACTGTCTTTGCCGTGCATGTGACTGATAGTGGATGGTCGGGTATGGGTAAAAAAACTTTTTTTGATATTCCCCTGCACACTCAGAACAATTCGGAAAAAGTAGACTTCATCGAAGATGAGAGACGGTTGCTGTATGTGGCAATGACTCGTGCAAAAAGCTCGTTGTACATCTCACACTCAGAAACCAATGCTGACGGGAAAGAGCTCATTGAGGCGCGACTGTTGGATGATATTGAAACTGGTCTAATCAAGGAAGAAAGTACTAAACAGCAAAGCCTCACGTTTGACCCGCTACAATCACTGGCGTTCGATTCACAGGGTATCAATATCGACAGCTCACTGTTACGGCATCTTTTAGCAGAGCGAGGTTTTTCAGCCACCTCGTTGAACAACTATTTGCGCAGTCCGTGGGATTATTTCTATCGAAATGTACTGCGTATCCCAGAAACACAAGCCGTTCATATGCAGTTTGGAACTGCTGTTCATAATACTTTGGAATACATCACTGGGTATCACACAAAAAAGAACGCTTTTCCAAAAACAGCTGAGATAAAAACAAAATTTGAGTCTGAGCTAAAGCGTTTACCAGTCGGAGTAGAAGAGTACACGCGCTTACATGAAAAGGGATTTACCGCACTTTTGACATACCTAGAGCATCTCAAGTCTTCGTTACCACCTGAGACCAAAGAAGAGATGAAGCTCCGTGTTCATTTGCAAACCGGTCTGTCTGAACTACCAGAAATTATTCTTACTGGTAAATTGGACCGGATTGATATGGTGGATGGTCAGGCTGTACGAGTGGTTGACTACAAAACAGGGAAGCCAAAATCCAGAAATGTCATCGAAGGAAATACCAAAACTTCAGACGGTGGATACAAACGCCAGCTAGTATTTTATGCGTTACTGTTATCTCTCCATGGTGACGAGCGATATCAAACCGACACCGGCGTCCTGTCGTTTGTGGAGGCTGACGCCAAAGGAGCAATCAAAGAAGAGTCATTTACGATTACCGAACAAGAAGTTGAAGATTTAAAGCAAGAGATTATCGGTGCAGTGCAGTCGATACTTAGTGGGGAGTTCTTGCAGCAATCATGTGATGAGTCCACGAGTGAATACTGTCATTTTGCTCGGCAACTCATGAGATAAAAAGAAAACACCCATCGTACGATGGGTGTTTTCTTGTATTGCAGTTTAATCTAAAACTGGAAGTCCTTGTTCGTTGGTGGGAATATCTCCTGTCTCCGCAGTCGAGGGATCGAAGTTTCCGTCCAATTGATCGATCAAGTTTTCTACAATTCCTTTCACTACGTCATACGGCTGCGCTCCGTTGATAACTGCTTGTTGGTTACCAACCAGCAAGATTGTGTAAGGAGTTCCTCGAGCACCAGCATCATATCCATCTCGAATACTGTTTTCTACTGCTGGTTGCATGCGTCGGTCATTCATACAGCTAGTGTATTGAGCTCTGTCAGCACCACTTGCTTCTGCATATTGAGTAAGTTTCGTCACATTTGTTGACTCATCAATATCTCGTTCATCAAATATCATGTCTGAGAAATCCCAGAACGCTCCGTTGCCAGCGATATCTCCGACACACAGAGCTGCTTCAGAAATCAGGGGTGCATTCGGGTGGAGTTCAACCAATGGGAACTGGCGGTACACCCAGGCGATACGACCAGTTACTCCGTACTCATCCATAATCTGATGCATTGTTTGGTGATACTGCTTACAAAACGGACAGTCATAGTCAGAGTATTCAATCATCACGATTGGGGCATTTGGATTGCCGAGAATGTAGTCAGACTCATCAACTCCACGTGCAACTCCATCGTTCAGCTCGTCTTGAGCAGTGTTGTTTGCTTGATTTGGTGCTGGAGCATCACCTCGTCCTTGGTTAGTAAAAAATATCGCAATAGCAATCATGGCAAAGCCACAAATGATAGCGATTGGGATAATCGGCGAACTGTTTTGTTGAGTGGGTTCCATTGGTTCCATAAGCCAAACTTATTCTTAATAGGTAAATTATAGCACGCAGCCATCGTGGTATACTCTGCTGTAATGGAATTAGTGGATGTAATTATTCTTGGATTAGTGCAAGGAATCACCGAATTTTTGCCTGTGTCTTCAACTGGACACTTGGTTTTGGTGCGCGAGTGGCTGTCGCTGAGTAATGCAAATGCGCTCGCGTTTGATGCAGTGTTGCACTTTGCGACTACCGGAGCAGTCATCCTCTACTTCAGAAAAGACTTATGGGTGTTACTCCAGGCTGCGCTCCGCAAGCTGAGTCGGCTCCCGGTAAATCAAAAAGACCTCACGATGCTTTACGCATTGATAATCGCGACTATTCCAGCAGTTGTTATAGGGCTGTTGTTTGAGTCATTCGTTTCTGAACATCTCCGCACAGCTATGGTGGTGGCAGGAGTCTTGTTTGCAGCGTCAATTTTCTTTATGTATTCCGAATGGAAGTATTATTTGCGGCCAGTTCATGGAGCGATTACGCTTAGGCGAGCTATCGGTATTGGGTTTTTCCAAGCTTTGGCCTTGCTCCCGGGAATGTCTCGTTCGGGCGCAACTATTGCTGGAGGTATGTTGCTTGGTCTCAATCGCTATGAAGCTTCTCGCTTTTCATTTCTGCTTGCGATTCCTATCACTCTCGGTGTCGGTTCAAAAATGATGCTCGACCTGCTCAAGGAAGGGGGTGAGGTGAACTGGAATCTGATTATGATTGGAGCGACGGTAGCATTTTTTACTGCTCTCTTGGTGATCCACTTCTTCTTAACATTTATCCGAAAGTACACACTCTGGCCGTTTGTCTGGTACGGAATTATCCTTGCCGGTATGGTTGGATACGTCTCATTGTTCACGATTTAAAAAACTACCCTTGGGTAGTTTTTTTTAAAAGAGGAGGGAGTGAGTAATGGCTGAATCGTCCGGCTCCTCCCAGTGGGCAATATCAAGCGGAATCTCTTTTTTGCGGTGACCATCTTTAAACTTCACATGTCCATTTGCGCGAGCATAATCAAAGATGTCTTTCGTTACTTTCACGTCTTGTTCACAGTACTTCATAATCTCTTTCACTTTTCCTTCGCGCCACCAGCGCACGGCTTGGAGCCCGTCAGCTGATTTTTTGGCACCAAGTGTTGCTTGAGCAATACTGTCTAGTCGCAGTCGGCGACCAAGCGAAGCTTTGATGTCTTCAAGAATATCGATGCTTTTGATCTGGGTTAGATCACCCGGATAGTATTTGTTCAAGAGGGGGATATCAAAGTGGTTGCTGTTGTATCCAACCAAGGCATCTGCCTGCTCTACGATTGGCCATAAATCGTCGAGATTATCGATAGTTACGGTAGTGTATTTTTCAGTACCAAAGTCGTACACTGTTCCAACAGAAATATCGAGGGCAGTCGGATCGTTTGAGCCGACATCCTGGAAAATATTTTGAGTTTCGAGGTCGAATACTACGTAACGCATGTGGCACAGAGTATACCATAATGAGAAAAGCGAGCGTCTATGACGCTCGCTTCTTCTTGACTATCAGAGTGCGGATTTCTCGCACCATCTGTGGGGTGATTTCTTTGATGTTCAAGAATCCGGATGCTCCATGTCTGAGAAACCAGAATTTACGAATATCTTCTATAGAACGAAATCCTTTGGGTTGATAGATGGACGTGGCTTGTTCCAGAGCTTTTCTGGTCGTGGGGTGCAATTGCTTCATGTGCTGACCTCCTGTGAGACAGCATATCTATCTCATTACAAATTGCAAGAGTAAGCTACGCGACACTCATGAAATTAATGAGTTCAGACAACTGTCCTGATTGTTCTTCTCCCGAGCGAAGATTTTTAACGGTCAGATTGCCGGTCGCAACTTCATTCTCACCTACAACGATGACGAAGTTTGCTCCTTTGTCACTGGCGTTACTTATTTTCTTTCCTACTTTTTGTGTACCAATGTCTGTAGATGAAGAGAGTCCTACTTGGCGAATTTGGTGCGCAATAGCTTGGCTCGATAGATTCTCGTTTGCTGATTGGGGAATGATGATGACGTTTGCTGCAGTGTTTTTTATTGATGACGGCAGGAGGTTGTGAGTTTCCAGGAAATCACGCATTGTCACATCACCCATGCCAAAACCAATCCCTGAGACTGGCTCACCGCCAAACATACTGGTGAGGTTGTCATACCGACCACCACCCAAAAGGGCACGGTTGTTTTCTCCTGATACGTCAAAGATTTCAAAAATCGTACCCGTGTAGTAGTCAAAACCACGTGCCAAGCTTTTATCAAAGACGACGTTTGTGATGCCGAGCTCTTGCAGGCCGATAACCACGTCGCTTTGTTCGTCGCTATTTTCCAACATCATGATGACTTGTTCTACCAGGAGTCCGTCGCCAGTGATTTCTTTCAGTTCAGTTCGGTAGGTTTGAGCATCTATTTTATCCTTCCGGTCGTTGAGTCGCGTGATGGCTGGGATGGCTTCTTTATCGATTCCTAGGGCTAGATACATGCGTTCCATCAGTTTGCGGTCATTGATACGAATCTCAAACATTTCTGGAGTCGCCCCCATATCAATCAGTGTTTGGTGTGCGAGCGCAATAATCTCCACGTCAGCAGAGAAGTCGACTGCACCAAAAATATCGCAGTTGAGCTGCCAGTGTTCGCGCAATCGACCCTTCTGTGGTCGCTCATATCGAAACAGGTTTGGGATAGAGTACCAGCGAACCGGGAATGAAAGTTCACGAGTCTTTTTGGTTATCATGCGAGCGACGGTTGGCGTCATTTCTGGTCGTAGTGTGACTTCTCGGTCTCCACGATCAGTAAAGGTATATGTTTGTTCATTCACCATTTCTTCATTTTCAGCCCCTTTTGCTTTATAGATTTCAGAAGACTCAAGGATGGACGCATCGTACCGTTCAAAACCAAAGCTTTCAGCGGTGCGGCTCCACATATCAAAAATGTACTGCTGCACAGCCATATCTGCTGGGTAGAAATCACGCACCCCTTTATACGAATCGGTTGATAAATTAGATTTTTTCATAGATAGATTGTAGAAGACTACTGAGGTGAACGCAAGCTATTCGGAGAACTGATTGGGGTTGATGTGGAGTGCCTGTAGTCGTCCGTCCATCGCTTTTTGAATCACTGCCTGCAAGCCGCGCGGATCTGGCAGTCCACTTGAGCGGAAGTTGCTCTCATGAGCGCCAGCAGTTTGGGCTTTGAGGGTGCCAAAGTTAAGAAATGTGGGAATCAAACCTTTCACAGAAAACTCAATATCCTGCAGTCGTTCCAGTCGAAAGATGCTTACGTTGCGGTTAAAAAAATGAATTTGATCAATCAAGATAATGCGACGATCAGTAATAATCCATAAATCCAAGTAGTAGTGCGTCCAGATAGTAAACCCAGCCATCAAGGTGAGTATGAGCCAGCCGGCAGTAACAAATGCAATGACAGCAGTGTATTCGGCTAAGTTAATATTGAACGCGCTGAGAGTTTCCGGAAAGAGAAGCAGGCCAACCAGTAGAAAAAAGGGAATAAGCAACATAATAAATGCGCCAAACAATTCTGCCATTATGACAAACCAATGTTTTCGGACCATCTTCAACACTTCTTCATCAGACTCAAGTTGTATTTTTTCGAATAACATGTGATTTATATGACGAGCAGCAACAAAGCCATGATTAATAACAACGGGAACGTGGTGACGAAAAAAGCAATGAGCGTCATCTTTGATACTCGTTCGTCAGTGCTGTACGTGTTCCAATGGTAGTACAGAACAACCGAAAAAATAATGTATGCACCCGTAATGAGATACATCCCCAGGAGGGCTGCAGACTGCAACGAAAATGAGGATTGAGTGATGGCGGTAAGCTCGTTCATGTCTTAGTAGTGTAGCACTGAAACTCTATCAATATCGTACTGGTCCTTGATTATCTCCGAAGTAAATCCAGCGCGCTCAGCTTTGATGGCAATCTTTACGACCTGTTCAGGTTCGTGTTCAAGCCAGAGCTGTCCACCTTTCTTTAGGTAGTCAGGAGTTTGGGTGATAATCTGCGAAATGATTTCCATACCAGCCTGTCCGCCAAATAGGGCGAGATGAGGTTCATGCGTTACCACAGATTCATCGGTGCGATTGAGCGACTGGTCAATATACGGCGGGTTGCAGAAAATCACATCAAACGTGTCAGTGATGGTGTCAAACAAACTGGTTTGAAATACCTGCGAACGTTCTTCAGCGATGTTATTTTCTTTTAGATTTTTCTCGATAGTCGGGATGTGATTCGCATCAATTTCTGAAAAGGTTACATGTGCTTCTGGGAAAGCTTTAGCCAGCGCGATTCCGATACAGCCAGAGCCTGCACAGAGATCAAGAATCTTCAATGATTTTTCTGCTAGACCCAAGGAGAGAGTCGTGCCGTTTTTAATTGTTTCAATTGCGTGCTCAACCCAAAACTCAGTTTCTGTCCGAGGAATAAGCGGTCGAGAGTCTAGCCAGATTTTGCAATCAAGAAATGGGGTGAAGCCAATGAGGTACGCCAGCGGCTCGCCAAGGGCAAGACGCTTGCAGTCGGCGAAAAAAGCGTCGCTTTTTTCGCCGTTATATTTCTCTTTTAATAACCACTCAATTTCTTTGTCAGGCATATGAGTGTAACTATGCAAAACCACGCAGCAATCGTCAATCAGCAAATTGAACAGAAGGTTGATTTATACCCTTCCTTTTGGTTTACAGACGTGTATCCGTCTGCTAATCTGCGGGTCGCTGTGTTCTTTTGAGGTGTGACATGGGTATAATTTCTAAAGTGGGACGAGGGCTACTATATTGTATCGGCCGACCGCTCGATATTTTTATATTCGGCCTATGTGTAGTTTCTGATACGGGACTAGATTTCTGTGCTCGTATCTGCCGACGAAACTCAAAAAAATAAGCAAAAGCAGCTGGTCTCTCCGGCTGCTTTTTTGTTATACTGCCGCAATGAAAGATATACCAATGCTTGAGATTAAAAATCTCATAAAAGAATACGAAACCGGAAAAGATGTGAAGCGAGCGGTAGACAATATATCGCTATCAGTACCTAAGGGAAGTTTTTTTGGCTTACTTGGTCCGAACGGTGCAGGGAAGAGTACGACCATTCATTGTATTACGGGGATTGCGCAACCTACTTCAGGTGAGGTGTTGGTAGACGGGACTGACGTAGTAAAGAATTACCGCGAAGCTCGGACAAAGGTCGGGTTGTCGCCTCAAGAATTCAACGTAGATATTTTTTCTACCCCCGCACAGCTGATGGACTACATGGGTGGGTACTACGGTATTCCCAAAAATGTTCGCTCAGAACGAATTAAAGCGTTGATTGAGCGGTTTGATTTGCAAGAACATAAACACGTGAAGTTTCAGAAACTCTCTGGTGGCCTCAAACGTCGGGCGATGCTTGGACGTGCGCTTGTGCACACACCAGATTTGTTGATTCTAGATGAGCCGACCGCTGGAGTTGATGTTGAACAACGTCATGACTTGTGGGAGTACTTAAAGGAAATGAACGAAAGAGGTAAGACAATCATTCTTACGTCGCACTATCTCGAAGAGATTCAGTACCTGTGCAACCACATTGCGATTATCAATCACGGTAAGATTGTGGCGAATAAGTCCAAGGAAGAATTCATGCAAGGCGGACAATCAGTTGAAGAAGCGTACCTAAAGATTACTCGAGAAGATAACGGCACACAAAACTAAATATGAATATTAATTGGATTGGTCTCTATACAATGCTCCGCCGTGAAGTCGCTCGTACCAGGCGGGTAGCAATTCAGACACTGGTGGCGCCAGTTATCTCAGCTGCTTTGTATATCTTTATTTTCGGAACAGTTATCGGGACGAAGATTGATGACTTTGCTGGGGTGCCATATATCTCCTTTGTGTTCCCGGGCATTTTAATGCTCTCCATTATCAACGCTTCATTCGCCAGTGCATCGTCAGCCCTGTACTTTATGCGCTTTACTCGCGGTATTGAGGAAGTCTTGATTGCTCCGTTTTCGTATTTTGAAATGTTGCTGGGGTTTGTCGGGAGCGCTATCATGCGAGCTCTTGCAGTCTCAGTGCTTATTCTGTTGGTAGGAATTGGATTTGGAGCAGTTGAGCTGGTGAATCCGCTAGCATTCATTGGCTACGTATCTGCTATTGCAGCAATCTTCGCTATGCTCGGAATCATTACAGCGTTGTGGGCAGAGGGGTTTGAACAATTGCAGTCACTCAATACCTTTGTCATTACACCACTGACATATTTGGGCGGTATCTTTTACTCAGTTACGATGCTGCCTCCACTGGCAGCCAGTATTACTCAGTACAACCCGTTCTTCTACTTTGCAGACGGCATTCGGAGCTCAATGATTGGCTACAGTGAAGCCAACTCTACAGTCGGCTTGATGGTTATCTTAGGTTTAGTTTCTGTTTTTGCTGTGCTAGTTACTCGATTGTTCCAAAAAGGCTGGAAAATCCGCTCGTAAAAAAGAATAGTTGCCCACAGAAGCACGACACCGAAGGTGTCGTGCTTTGTTACACTTAGAAGAGTATGAAACAGAACACCAAATTATATGAAACCGTTGCAGCGCTTTTAGCCTCCGGTAAAGGAATTCTCGCAGCAGATGAAAGTGATCCTACAGCAGGAAAGCGATTAGCAATGGTTCACTTACCAAATGAGCCGGAAAACCGTCAAGACTTCCGTGAGATTTTATTCACCGCGCCGGGTATTGAAGACTACGTATCTGGAGTGATTATGTATGATTCTTCGATTCGAAACACTACCGATGACGGAGTGCCGTTTGCTGATGTTCTGACAGCAAAGGGAATAGTGCCAGGTATTAAAGTTGACTTAGGTACGAAAGAGCTTGAAGGATTCAAGGGGGAAGTGGTTACCCAAGGTCTCGACGACTTAGATGCTCGCTTTGCTGAGTACTATGATATGGGTGCTCGATTTGCGAAGTGGCGCATGGTGGTAAATATCGACGAAGATGAAACGCCAACCGACGCGGCACTGAAAGCCAACTGTATGATGATGGCTCGCTACGCACAGCTCGCGCAAGCAGCAAACATTGTGCCAATTGTTGAGCCTGAAGTAATTCACGCGGGCGACCACTCTTTAGCGAAAGCAGAAATGGTCACTACTCGCGCTTTGCAGATTTTGTTCCAAACACTGATTGAGTACAAGGTTGATATGCCAGGACTTATTCTAAAGTCATCGATGGTACTTGCTGGGGATGTACATCCAAACCAAACGTCTCCAGAAGAGGTGGCTCAAGCGACTTTGCGCACATTCCACATGAGTGTTCCTCATGACTGTGCAGGAATTGTATTCCTCTCAGGAGGACAGACTCCACAACGGTCTACCGACAATCTAAACGCGATTGCCAAGATGGGAGCGCAGCCGTGGCCGATCACGTTCTCGTTTTCTCGTGCTCTAGAAGAGCCGGTGCTTAACGCATGGGGAGGGAAGCCAGAAAACGTAGATGCAGCCAAGGCCGCACTACTAGAAGTGACCAAACAAAACAGCGCCGCGAGCCTCGGTCAGCTGTAATACACATCTCCTGAAAAAAGCCGGCGCTTTGCGCCGGCTTTTTGCTGCTCCTGTATTTCAGGGAAAACTCAGCAACCAATTATTTTCGCTTGGTGAGGAAGGAGCTGAGGTTTTTAAAAAAGTAAACAAAAAGCCCTTGCGGGCTAATATTTACTTTTTCTGTGTGTAGACCGTGTGCTTTTTGGCTACAGGATTGAATTTGAGTGCCTCGTATTTTTTACTCGGGTCCTTCTTGTTTTTGTTATTAAACCGAGTGTAATATACATGCCCTTTTCCAACGCCGTTTTCGTCGCCTTTTGACACCATCTTGATGAGTAAATCCTGTGACATAGTCGGCAAATACTACCAAAGCCTCTATAAAAGGTCAATACGTGGTTTGCGGAGAGGTAATCAACACCTGAAGCTGCGTAACTTTTCCGTGATACAAAACCCACATGATATGATTGGGGCAAGCTAGACGCTGTGCGATGCATACTAATACGTGCGAATAGTGAGCAGTCTTCAATGAGAGTACTTACCTTTGGCTGGGAATTCCCGCCACAAAAAAATGGTGGTCTGGGCGTAGCGTGCTACGGCCTCACTCGAGAACTTCTCCGTGATGGAGTAGAGGTGATTTTTGTGCTTCCCAAAACCCAAGAAACCGCCGGTGACGCGCGGTTTTTATTTGCCGATGATGAACGATTGGTGAAAGTCTTGCATACTGATGTGTCTATCAAGCCATACATGCAGGGTGATAGCACAGTTGATGTGATTGTAGGTTATGACAGCGAAGGAAAACCAATCATTCGTTCTCGAACAATTATCGAAGAAGCACACCGCTTTGCTCATCAAGCGGCCATCATCGCGAAGACCGAAGAGTTTGATGTTATTCATGCACACGACTGGACCTCGTACCTTGCTGGAGTAGCGGCCAAAATTGCCAGCGGCAAACCACTCATACTGCACGTACACGCCACCTCGTTTGATCAAGCAGCTGGAAACAACGTTGACCCTTCTATCTTTAAAATTGAAAAAGAGGCATTCGCCATGGCCGACAAGGTTGTCACTGTGAGCGAGTACACAAAAAACATCGTCGTCAACAAACACGAGTCACCAGCCGAAAAAGTTGAGGTGGTGTACAACGGGTGTGACATGGAAGAGACTACTCAACTACCGCCGACGCTTGCTGAGCTCAAACGGCAAGGTAAGAAAATTGTTTTGTATCACGGAAGAATCAGTATCCAAAAAGGCGTCGACCACTTCATTCGTGCAGCCCGAAAGGTTGTCGACACTGACTCAGATGTCATTTTTATCATCTCCGGTTCGGGCGACATGCTTACCCAAATCATTGAGCAGGTTGGTGCTGCTGGTCTGTCAGACAACGTCAAGTTCGCTGGAGCACTGTGGGACGAAGAGCGCGATCAGATGTATCAGTCGGCTGATCTGATGGTGATGCCGTCAGTGTCAGAGCCATTTGGTTTAGTACCACTTGAGGCATTGCAGCATGGTACAGCGTCTATTGTAACCAAGCAGTCAGGTGTGGCTGAGGTTCTGACGCATGCCCTGAAGGTAGATTTTTGGGATGTTGATGAAATGGCCAATCAAATTCTCTCTGGTTTACGGTATCCAGTAGTGCGACAACAAATGGTCAATGAAGGGAGGGAGCAGATGAAGAGTATGTCCTGGGTGACAGCTGCACAAAAAATAAAACAGCTGTATAGAAGTTTGATACAATACGTAACAACATAATTATGCTTACCGTTTGTCCGTATTTTCACGTCCACCAACCGTATCGAGTCAAAAAATATCGGGTGTTTGATATTGGAAATGACACCGAGTATTTCAACGACAGTAGTGAAACTGACTTAAACAATCGCCGCATTATTGAAAAGGTAGCTGAGAAATCCTACCGTCCAACCAACAAAATTCTCAAACAGCTTTTAGATACACACCCAGAGTTTCGGTTTAACTTATCTTTTTCTGGTACGGCACTGGATCAGTTTGAGGCGTACGCACCTGATGTGCTTGAGTCTTTCCAAGAGTTAGTAGCGACTGGTCGAGTAGAGATCTTGGCTGATACCTACCACCACTCTTTAGCATTTTTCTACTCTGTTCCTGAATTTAAACGACAGGTGCAAAAACATGAGCGCCGCATCAAACAATTGTTTGGAGTGAAGCCGCGAGTGTTTCGAAACACTGAGTTGTCGTATCGAAACGACCTCGCTAAGTGGTGTGAAGACAATGGGTACCTCGGAATCATGGCTGAAGGGTGGGACAAGTACTTGGGCTGGAGAAGTCCAAACTATGTCTATCGACCAGCTGGTTGTAGCAAAATCAAAGTCCTCTTAAAGAACTACAAGCTGTCAGATGACATTGCGTTCCGGTTTGGAAATAAAGAGTGGCCGGATTATCCCCTGAGTGCTGATACCTATGCGAGCTGGATTCACGCGCATCATGGGGATGGCCAAACAGTAAACCTGTTTATGGATTACGAAAGTTTCGGAGAACACCAGTGGGAAGATACCGGTATCTTTGAGTTCTTAAAGGTGTTGCCAGAGATGGTGATGCGACACCCTGACACGAGCTTTAAAACCGCTACCGAAACCGTGCAAGCGTATGATGCTGCCGGAGAGTATGACGTACCAGACATTCTTACCTGGGCTGATACAGACCGAGACCTCACTGCGTGGACGGGAAATGACATCCAGCGTGATGCTATCGCTGCGACCTACAAAATGGAGGAGGCGGTGATGAAGACCCGCAAGCGGGACATTATCGAGAACTGGCGCAAACTTCAGACATCAGATCATTTTTATTACATGTGTACCAAGTGGTCCAATGACGGAGATGTACATGCGTACTTCTCTCCGTACCAATCCCCATACGATGCGTATATTGCTTTCATGAATGCCTTAAGTGATTTACAATTGAGAGTAAGCCATGCGGTGGCGCAACGTGAACAGAAAGAGCTTCAAAAACAAGAATCTGCAGTAAGCGAAAAAGCCGAACAAACGCCAGCTCAGAATCATTATCCGGATAACGCACATATTCCAGATGAAACAGACACTCAAGAAGTTTCTCAGCCTGAACACGAGCAGGAAGCAGAAGAAAGTCGTTGGTGGAACAAGCTCGCCAACAAACTCCCGTTCTTTAAAAGCCCTGTCTAAAACAGGACAAGTTCTTAAAACCATGCCTACCAAATCAAAACCTGCAACCAAAAAAGTTGCCAAGAAGGCAGCCAAAAAAGCTGTGAAAAAAACCACGGCAAAAAAAGCTGTCAGAAAAACTGCAGCAAAAAAGACCACAGCAAAAAAAGCTACGAAGAAAGTTGCAAAGAAAACTGCGACCAAAAAAACTGCCGCAAAAAAGACCTCCGCAAAACCTAAAAATAAAAAGCCGCTTGTACTGGCGTCAAACGAAAAGTCTTTCTGGGTGACCAATGGAGCAGTGCTCAATAGCCTGCTTGCGCTCCGTGATGCTCTGGATGAGATGGAGAAAGAAGTGTATTCGTACCATGTGTCCAAAGAACACAATGACTTTGCCAATTGGGTGGATATAGTTCTGTGCGACCAAGAGTGTGCTGCTGAACTAAAACGAGCACATACACCAGTCAAAGCCAAGACTGTTGTCACTCGTCATCTTAAGGTGTACTCAGTCTAAGGTATGGCGCGTTCTGTAACGGTTGGAAACGGGAAGATGCTTGTCGGGCTTGATGGTCGTGGTCAAGTGCGTGATTTGTATTTTCCATTTGTCGGAGAAGCCAATCATGTCAGTGGTGCTAGTGGAAACCACGTGCATCGGATTGGTGTATTTGTAGACGGTGAGATGTCTTGGTTGGATAATCCTGATTGGAAAGTCACTATTGGCGCAGAAGAAAACTCATCAATCGGTTCGATGTTTGCCGAAAATATGAAGCTCGGAATAACACTCTCGAGTCGTGACGCGGTTCACAACGAAAAAGATATTTTCTTACGACACTTCACCGTCCAGAACAATCGTTCAGATACTCGTACGATAAAACTATTTCTTGCCCAGCAATTTAGAATTTTCGAATCTCGACGTGGCGATACTGGTTTTTATGATCCTCGTGTCAAAGCCATTGTGCACTACAAAGGTGATGCTACTTTTTTGATTAATGCCATGGCTGGAGATCAGATGTTTCAAGAGTACAACATCGGGTTGTTTGGGATTGAAGGAAAGCAGGGGACGTACCTCGACGCCGAAGATGGTGTGCTCGAGAACAATCCAATTGAGCACGGTTCGGTAGATTCTATTCTCGGTCTCACACTATCGATTGATGGTCACAAGTCGCGTGACGCACACTATTGGATTGTTGCCGGGAAGTCTATTGCCGAAGCTCATACGCTCGATGAGCATGTGCTTGATGAGACTCCAGAGCGACTGATACATTCAACTGACGCGTACTGGAAAGCCTGGCTTGATAAAGAAATGACTGATTTGTCAGTGCTGCCTCAAGAGCTGCAGACTTTGTATCGTCGCTCGTTGATGGTGATGCGCGTCCATACAGATAACGATGGGGGAATCATCGCATCAAGTGATACAGACATGCTGCATCATGGACGAGACACCTATAGTTATGTGTGGCCTCGAGATGGTGCCATCATTGCCAATACGTTTGATAAGGCAGGCTACGGTGACGTAGCGCGCAAGTTCTACGAGTTTATGGCCCAGTGCTTAGAGCCCAATGGATATTTGATGCATAAGTATCGTAGTGACGGTGTCTTAGGAAGTTCGTGGCACCCATGGATGATAAACGGGGAGCCTCGATTACCAATCCAGGAGGACGAGACGGCGACGATGATTTTTGTATTGTGGGAGCACTACGAACGATACCGCGATATCGAGTTTATTGAATCGATGTACAACAGCTTTATTGAACCGGCTGCCAATTTTATGTGTGAATACATCGAGCCAACCACAGGCTTGCCCCAAGCTTCATTTGATCTCTGGGAAGAAAAGTACGGTACCTCCACCTATACCGCTGCATCGGTCTACGGCGGGTTAATGGCCGCTGCCCAATTTGCCAATGTGCTCGGAAAAGACGAGTCTTCACGCACGTGCCAAGTGATTGCCGACCGCATCCAAACAGCTATCGGAAAAGTGCTCTACGATGAAGAGACTGGTGCGTTTGTAAAACACGTTATGCATACAGCCGATGGAGAGCTGGAGTACGACCGGGTAGTGGACACCAGCAGTTTGCACGGATTGCTGCTCTTTCGGGTGTTTGATTTCGATGACGAGAAAATTGTATCAATGGTAAAAGCAGTAGAAGATAAGCTGCAAGTACACGGTAAGAGTAAAGGGTTTGTCCGCTATGAAGGAGATTCGTACTACAAGCAGCACGATGCCGGTTCGCCCAACCCGTGGGTTATCTGTACTCTGTGGGTGGCGCGATACTACATGCAGGCTGCTCAATCACTTGAAGATTTAAAATACCCATTGGAGCTTCTCCAGTGGACCTGTTCTCATGCTACCAACAGCGGAGTGCTCTCAGAACAAATGCATCCAGATACCAGAGAACAGCTTTCGACATCACCGTTGGTGTGGAGTCATTCAGAATTTGTGCTTTCGGTACAGGCGTACCTGGAGAAGATTGCGGAACTGTCTCAGTCAGAAAAATAAGGAACCCTCTATTCAAAAGTAGTACTCCAGGTTTTTGAGGCAGCATCAAACGTCCCTATTTTGGTGCGATGGATTCTCCAGGCAAGACTTGGTGTCGGTGGAGAAAGACGTTGTCCGATGAGATGAGCCAAGGTTCGCATGTATGTACCACTTGAAGCAGTGCACGTGAAATGAGCTATCTGATAGTAATCAGGAAGTGAATCATTCTCTAGAATATTCTCCCAGTCCGTGCGTACGTCCACGCGCCGAAAATCGTTTCCCAGCGCTTTTCGTTCTTCGGTCACTTCAGGAATAGAATCAATTTTTACTCTCGCTTGGGCGCATACTTCAGTGCGAGATTTCGTTTCAATCGAGTCCAGGTTCAGCGCATAAACAGTAGACTCTTTTGTGGGGATTTCTATTTCACCCAAACGTCCTTCCAGCGTCCACATATGAAGTGGTTTACCTTGTACAGTTTTGGCTGAGAAATGAGGATAGGGGAGTTCGATGTTTCCGGTTAATGTTTTGGCTATCGCAATCAAACTTTCAGACAGGGCACTCGGGGCCGCTTGGCCATGATTTACCCTGTCTGAAAGTGTATTGCTTCCGTCTAGGTCTGATTGGATTGATTGGTCATTTGGTGCATTTAGTGAAGAAGTGACTATGCGCGGGTGGGTTTGGCTGGAGCGGTGCAGGAGCGACTGATTCGAGTCAGCATTCGGATGAATGGGTATTGTGTTCAATCTGCCAAGTACATCATGACTATCAGAGCCAATGCCAAGCAATACCGAAAACTCATACTCTTTATCGAGTCCATGATACGCAGTTTGGTTTTTGCACTCATCTCCGAGTAAGACTAATAGTTTACCCGAAGCCATTGGGTCCAGTCGGCCTGCGTATGCCATCGATACACCATCAAGTTCTGGATGATTCGAGCGAAACGCTTCAGCACATGAGAGCGGTGTTTCTCCGACAGCTTTCTCGAGCATGATGTATTTCTCCATATTTTGGTATCATTACACGTAATTATGTCGCAATCAAAGGCAGTTTGTATTTACTATGACCAGGACTGTGGTTTTTGTCGTCGTTCAGTACAGTTGTTGGTGAAATACGGACGAGTTCGTACGCGCCACACTGGTCCGGCTCAGGCTGATGCTGAAATATACGCCCACATGCAGACGTATGACTCTTGGGTGGTAATAAACGAGCAGGGAGAAAAGTTCGTCACCTTTCAAGCTGGTGTAGAGATTGCTCGGCACTCACCAGTCTTAAACTGGTTGGTGCCGTTCGCTAAGCCACGGTGTATGCAGCGGTTTGGTGAATGGGTGTACAGAAAAGTCGCTCAAAACCGCTCCCGCATCCCACTGTGATAGGCTGACTTATCCAAGGGGACTTCCACCGAGGAATTTGTTCAACATCATCAGCAAAATCAGCGCGCCGGCCGCTAGAATTACGTATTTCATAAATATAAATAAGTATATCTTAGAAATGCGTTGTGTTCATTTGATTATCAAATAATTTTGGGAGTTATCAAGGCTATAATCCTTGACGCTCCATTTCAAAGGTGTAGTATGCAGTCGCATAAGGTTGTCTGCACGCTATCTGGTAGGTGTCCCTGTGCAGGCAACACAAAACTCCTTTCACATTTCTATGAAAAGAAGTCTTTGCGTTTTGCGTTCTATTTTATTTATATTTTAGTTTTTTATGACTGTAATTGATCAAGTGCTGCAAGCTGAAAAAGCTTCAGAAGAAAAACTCACCGAAGCGAAAGTAACGGCTGCTGCTACTGTGGCGGCTGCCCATAAAAACCAAGCACAAACCCTCAGTGATGAAAAAGCTCGGTTGGCTGAAGTGGAAAAAAGTGAGCTCGCTGCACACGCAAAACAAGTAGAAAAGTCTGCACAAGAAATCGTACAAAAAGCAGATGTTGCAGTAAAAGCTGTAGAAGATAAGTTTGCTCAAAAATCTGCTGCTCTCGTGACAAAAATTAAAGACGCTCTTTCTTAAAATATATGTCAGTCGTTCCGATGCAAAAAGTACGAGTTGCCGTTCATCAGTCTGATGTTGATGCACTCATGATGATTCTCCAACGCGCAAAAGCGATGGAATTTCGTGCGACCGAAATTGACGATACAGTAGCGCCGACAGTGCTTTTTCCACAAGCTGAGCTGTACGCACGAGTGCACCACGCAGTAGCTTTTCTAAAGTCATACGAACCAAAACGTTCACTCTGGAGAAAGCTTCGCGAAGGTTCACAAACCTCTTTTACAGAAGCTGAGCTGGCGCAAAAAATGTCTGATACAGACGCGATTGAATCAGTTGTTTCTGACCTTGAAGCTCTGCAAGTAGAATTTGCTGAAACGAACGAAATTGTTCGTGACTTATCTGAACAGCACCAACTTTTGACTGAATGGAAAGAATTACCATTTAGATTGTCTGATCTACAAACAATCAGTACTCGAACACTTTTACTAAAAAGTACTGCTACAGCAACTGATTTGTCAGAATCACTAGCTCGTGAATTAGCTGCAGCTGAGATGTCTGCTGAGGTAACAGTTGTTGATAAAACCCATGTTGCGCTAACAGTTTTGCGGACCACCAGCGACGCTACGGTTACTCAGCTTATTGAGTCTGCAGGAGCAGTTGTTTCAGCAGTACCGGAAGGAAACGAAACACCAGAAGTCATGCTTACTGCTGTCTCAGAAAAGTTAGCCAAAGCAAATGGTCAGCTTGGCTTACTGCATGATCAGGCAGAACACTTTGCAATCACTCACTACAAAAACCTACAAATCGCGAACGAAATGCTCGCATGGGAAAAAGATAGATTTATGTCAGTTGAGCACGGAGCATCAACTGCGCACACAGTGGTGTTTGATGGTTGGTTAAACCAACTAAAGCGTGAGGCTGTTGAAGACCAGATTCAGTCACAAAATATAGCAGCGGTTGTTTCAGAAGTAGCTCTCGAAGAGAACGAGCAGCCACCAGTAGATATTGTAAACTCACCTTTGGTGCAGCCGTTTGAAGCAGTTACTCGTCTGTATGGAATGCCGGGGTATCGAGATCTTGACCCAACTGTCTTCTTGGCTGGATTCTTTTTCTTATTTTTCGGTCTGTCGTTGACTGATGTAGGATACGGATTGTTTTTGATGGTTGCTTCAGTAGCTATCTTGACGCTCTTTAAAGTGTCAGCTGCGATTCGGATGTTTGCCAAACTTCTCCTCTTTGTTGGATTCTCTACAGTGCTCGTAGGACTGCTCTTTGGTGGGTACTTAGGATTTGATCCTGCGTTGCTCCCAGCTCCACTGCAAGCACTACAAATGTTTGACCCAATTGGTGACCCGCTCCCAGTGTTCTACTTGGCACTTGGTTTAGGGGTTGTACAAGTGATGGTTGGACTGATGGTAAAGATGTACAGTGACTACAAGCAAGGAAAAGCACTTGAAGGTGTGCTTGATCAGGGTCCATGGTTGTTTATGTTTGTGGTTGGTATTTTGTACCTCGCAGTCGCAACTGGCTACACCGCAGTTCTTACAACTGGACAAATCACCAATCTTGCGTACGTAGGTATTGCAATGATTATTCTCTCAAGTGGACGAAAAGGAGATACTGTATTTCAAAAAGTGCAAAACGCTGCTGGAGCACTGTACAGTAGTATTGGGTACTTCTCAGACATCTTGTCATACTCACGTTTGCTGGCTCTTGGTCTGGCAACTACCGCACTCGCGTTTGCCGTAAACCTCATTGCAGAAATTGTGAGCGGTTCGGTACCGTATCTTGGTCCTATCCTTGGATTCGTTGTGTTAGTTATCGGACACCTCTTTACTCTTGCAGTAAACACTCTCGGAGCATTCATTCACAGTGCTCGATTACAATTCGTAGAATTCTTCGGTAAATTTATCGAAGGCACTGGAAAAGAATTTTCCCCTCTCTCTCGCACTGAAAAGTATGTCACCATTCAGGACGAATGATCTTAATGGTAGAGGGAAAACGTATTAAAAAAATATAAACATATTATTATGGAAGCATCACTTATCGGAGTAGCATTAGTATTTATTGGAGCGGCGGTCACTGCTGTCCTTGGATTTGCAGGTTCAGCAGTCGGAATGGGATACGCTGGACAAGCTGCAGCTGGCGTAGTTGGAGAAAAGCCAAATCTTTTTGGAAAGATGCTCCTTATGCAAGCTCTTCCTGGGTCACAGGGAATTTATGGGTTGGTAGGAGCTTTCCTTATCTTGAACTTTTCAGGAGTTCTCGGTGGAGACGGTTCACTTGCTATCGATATGACAACTGGTCTGCAGTACCTTGTAGCTGGATTGCCAATCGGAATTGCTGGTCTTGTTTCAGGTATCTACCAAGGTATCGTAGCGGCGTCAGGTATTTCACTTATCGCAAAAGACGAAGCAAACATGGGACGAGCAATCGTACTTTCTGTAATGGTGGAAACATGGGCAATCTTCGGAGTTCTCATCAGTTTCATCCTACTCATCTCAATTTAATCACCACGTTGATACGTAACTTATTCTTCTTATGTCAGAACACACTTCAGAAAATGTATTAGTACAAAAAATTACCGCTGATACACAAAGTCGGATTGATGAAGTTCAGGCTCATGCAAAAACTGAGGTGGCTGATATTGAGCGTGCAACAAACCAGCAAGTCGACGCGTTGCAAGCTGAAGCTACAACTCAGCTAAAAAAGAAACAACAGCAACAAGAGTTGGTGGCTGTTTCTAAGGCTCGTCAGGCCGCAAATATTGCTTTGCAGACTGCCAAGCGAGCAGCGGTTGATACTGCGTTTGCTACAGCGTTCGCTGAGCTAGCTGAACTTTCTTCAGCAGAATATGTAGCTTTCTTCACAAAGCAAGCAGATCGTATTGTGCCAAAGGATAGTGTCGTGAAGAAGGTGTTAGCTCCAGCGAATCGAACTGAGGAAACGAAAGAAATTGTGAAAACTATTTCTGATTCTGAAACAGAAATCGCTACAGTCTCATCAATGAAAGCAGGATTCATCTTGGAAACTGCTGAAGGTGTCTTTGATGTCACGCTAGAGCGACTGATGGGAGAAAAGCGTTCAGCACTGGAGATTGATGTGGTTAATGAAGTAATGTCTTAGTCTCTTACATGCAAACATCTTATATTTACAGTGTGAGCAGAGTAAATACCTTGAGTCAATTTTTGTTGACCAAGGCTGAGATTGAGCGTCTCTTGGTCGCTGAGCCAGGGGAAGACTTACAGTCTGCACTCAAGGAGACATACCTTGCTCCGTATGTGACTCACGTTGAGTCTGGCGACACAGCTGAGGCAATTGAAGAGACCTTGATTGAAGCGAAGCGAATGATTCATCGAATCGCACCAGAGGGAGACATGTTCCGTGTGCTGTGGGTGCAGTACGATATTCACAACCTCCGAGTGTTTGCCAAAGCGCAGTCACAGAATCTGACTTTCGAAGATTGTGTACCGTTTGTTTCTAAGCGAGGTATCTACAAGCCAGAAGACTTGTTCAACTCAGCCGAACGTGGTGAGCTAAACTTTCTCCAAGATGGGTGGCAAGAAGCGTTCCTCGAGGCTTCGCGTTTGGTAGCTGATGGAGAGATAGATAAAGTCGATAAAGTATTTGACGCTGCCTATTTCAACACGGCCTTAAAAATCGCACACACGGGAAACGACACATTCGTGACTACCTACCTGCGAACCTTCATTGATCTCTATAACCTAAAAGCGGCTCTACGTACGGTAAAATACCCGCAAATCACTTCGGGCTCACCGTTTGTGTCTGGAGGCTCAATGACAATTGAGGGCGGACAGACGGTTGATGAAGTACAAAAGCTGTTTGCGAACCATGGCGGAGAAGACTTTTGGCGAGACGCAATTGCGTATTATCTAGAAACAGGGAACTCGACTCGACTTGATGCTCGGGTTGATGAGTACCTGCTCACCCTCGCCAAGCAAGCTAGTTTTGACATGTTTTCCTCAGCCTCTCTTGTGCTGTACTACTTGCAGTGCCGTCAATCTGCTGCCAACATCCGCACTATCGTTGTTGGAAAAAACAGTGGTATGAAAGAAGAAGATATTCGCGCTAATCTACGCCTGGCCTATGTCAACGAATAACAACGAATACAAAATCGCCATTATTGGTCCCAATGATACTGTTTCTGGATTTCGAGCACTCGGGGTTGATGCGTTCGACGCTCAAACAGGAGAAACAGCTATGCGCATTTTGCAAGACCTGAAGAAAGCAATGACTGAATCTAGTTCCTCTACTAAATACGCAGTCGTCTGTATTATCGAAGACTTACTCACAGAAGTAGACCCGGCTGAATACGCCAAGGTCGTCAGTGGACCATTACCAGCAGTGATTCCGCTCCCTGGACCAGAGGGTAGCAAAGGGGTCGCAATCAAGCGTTTGCGAGCACTCGCTGAACAAGCTGTTGGCTCTGCCATCATTTAATCATTTATTCACCAACACATTTATCATGACTGAAACACAATCAACAACACAACAAGCAACTGGCGTTATCAAGCGCGTCACCGGACCGCTCGTGCGTGCAACTGGTATGGCTGAAGCAAAGCTATACGAGGTGGTGCGCGTGTCAGAAGAAAAATTGATGGGAGAAATCATCGAGCTGCACGGCGATGAAGCGGCTATTCAGGTGTACGAAGAGACTGCTGGAATTGCTCCTGGAGACCCGGTATACCGAACTGGACGAACGATGTCTGTAGCGCTTGCTCCGGGACTTCTTGAGTCTATTTATGATGGTATTCAACGACCACTGCAAATCATCGAAGAGGTAGCTGGAAACTGTTACATCAAACGAGGGATTGAAGCAGATCCAATTGATATGCAAAAGGTGTGGAAGTTTACTGCGACGAAAAAAGCAGGGGACAAGGTTGAAGCTGGTGATGTGCTTGGTGAAGTACAGGAGACATCGTTGATTAAACACAAGGTCATGGTGCCACCGGGTCTCTCTGGTGAATTGGTGGAGGTGAAGAGTGGCGACTTCACAGTAGCTGATGAAGTAGCGACCCTAAAAACTACTGACGGAAATGAGTCTATTGCCATGCTGCAGTACTGGCCGATTCGAGTAGCTCGACCAAAGAACGAAAAGATTTTCCCAACTGAACCATTGCGAACAGGTGGACGATCTATTGATACATTTTTCCCAATCGCCAAAGGTGGAGCGGGTTCAATCCCTGGACCATTTGGAGCGGGGAAGACAGTGACACAGCAAGGAATTGCGAAGTACTGTGATGCGGAAATCATCGTGTACATCGGATGTGGAGAGCGAGGAAACGAAATGACAGAAGTACTTTCTGAGTTCCCGCACCTGGTTGACCCAAACACTGGCGAGATCCTTATGAAGCGAACAATTTTGATTGCAAACACATCAAACATGCCGGTAGCAGCGCGTGAGGCGTCTGTATACACTGGTATTACTATCGCTGAATACTACCGTGACATGGGATACAACGTTGCGCTGATGGCAGACTCTACGTCACGTTGGGCTGAAGCGATGCGTGAAATCTCAGGGCGACTGGAAGAAATGCCAGGAGAAGAAGGATACCCAGCATACCTGTCTTCACGAACAGCTGAATTTTATGAACGAGCTGGAATCGTCAAAGCGCTCGGAAGTGAAGGACGAACTGGTTCTCTAACAGTAATTGGTGCGGTATCGCCACCGGGTGGAGACCTCTCAGAGCCAGTTTCTCAGGCGACACTTCGAGTGACAAAGACTTTCTGGTCTCTTGACTCCGGGTTGGCATACAAGAAGCACTTCCCATCAATCAACTGGCTTACGTCATACTCACTGTATGTCGAAAACTTTGCGAACTTCTGGAAAGAGGAAATCGCTCCAGACTTTGCAGATGTGCGAGCAACAGCGCTCACACTGCTCGAGCAGGAATCAAAGCTCTTGGAAATCGTGCGTCTGGTAGGTATGGAATCTCTCTCAGCAAGTGACCGATTGATTCTCGAAGTGGCTCGAATGATTCGTGAAGACTTCCTCTTCCAAGATGCGTTTGATCCAGAAGATGCATACACACCACTGAAAAATCAGTATGGTCTATTGAAGTCAATCATCACGTTCTACGAAGCAGGAAAAGATGTGGTAACTACTCCTGACTTTGATTTTGCCCAATACACAGCTATGCCAGTCATTGCTGAGTACCAAAACCTCAAGAACAACCGTAAAGCAACTGCAGAAGAATACGAAGCTTATCAAGCTCGCGTCCGCGACGAAATTAATTCCCTGGTTAAATAAATGCCTATGAGTGAAAAAGAATACACAAATATCTCTGATATCGCTGGACCACTGCTTGTAGTGGATGGTGTAGAGGGAGCAAAATACGAAGAATTAGTAGAGGTGAATGTGCCTGGAGAAAAAACTCCACGGTATGGAAAAGTACTCGACACAGCCAAGGGACGAGCTGTAGTACAGATGTTTGCCTCAACAGCTGGGATGACAGCTGAGAATACTCGCGTACGTTTCAAAGGGGAGACACTGAAGCTTGGTGTATCAGAAGATATGCTCGGGCGTGTGTTCAACGGAGCTGGAGAAGTGGCTGATGGTGGACCGGAGCTTGTGCCTGAACAGCGACGAGATATTGCCGGAGAACCTATCAACCCGTATTCACGTCAATTCCCAAACGACTTCATTCAGACTGGTATTGGTTCAATCGATGTGATGAACACATTGGTGCGTGGACAGAAGCTTCCAATTTTCTCTGGAGCTGGTCTACCGCATGCACGACTTGCTGCTCAGATTGCACGGCAAGCATCAGTGAAAGATGGTGGAGAATTCGCGATTGTATTTGCGACTCTCGGAGTTTCTTTTGAAGAGGCTGAGTACTTCCGTCGAGAATTTGAAGAAGCAGGAGCGCTTGAGCGTTCAGTGCTTTTCATCAACACTGCAGCTGACCCAGTAGTAGAACGTATTTCTACACCACGTATGGCGCTTACTACAGCTGAATACTTGGCGTTTGAAAAAGGGAAGCACGTATTGGTTATTCTGACTGACCTGACAAACTACTGTGAAGCATTGCGAGAAGTCTCTGCGGCTCGAAAAGAGGTTCCAGGACGTCGTGGTTACCCAGGGTATCTCTACACTGACCTTTCAACACTCTACGAACGAGCTGGAAGTATTAAAGGTAAGCAAGGGACAATTACACAAATCCCAATCCTTACAATGCCGGATGATGACAAGACACACCCGGTGCCAGACCTTACGGGATACATTACTGAAGGGCAGTTCGTGGTCTCACGAGAGCTGTACCGAAAAGGTGTATTCCCACCAGTAGACGTACAAGGTTCACTTTCTCGACTCTGGTCAGCTGGAGTAGGAGAAGGAAAGACACGAGAAGATCACAAGAACCTCAAGGACCAATTGTTTGCGTCATACGCAACGGGACGAGAGGTACGAGAGCTTGCAGTGGTACTAGGAGAAGCATCGCTTGATGATTCTGACCGTGCTCACCTCAAGTTTGCTGAAGCATTTGAAAAAGAATTTGTAGGACAAGGAGAGTACGAAAATCGTTCAGTAGAAGAGTCACTTGATATCGGGTGGAAGCTCCTTGGACTCTTGCCGCGAAACTCACTCAAGCGAGTAAAACCAGCTGAAATTGATAAGTGGATGGGCGCAGAAGCACCAGAAGCAGATGCGTCTGCAGCAACTGTGTCGGAAGCTGAAGTAGAAGTAGGAGCACCTGAAGAAAAATAATCTGATGGGTTATCCAATTAACTCTCATGCATCATGATACTCA